>ERZ772889.140-NODE-140-length-84053-cov-21.137908_pt1 | contig 84053 bp, 81 predicted proteins | sample MGYA00512127_ERZ772889 | MGnify/ENA primary metagenome ERZ772889 (study PRJEB29015, sample SAMEA2737689) | human gut metagenome | biome: human gut; feature: human-associated habitat; material: faeces | place: China | collected 2012 ...
CTACCATCTCATTCCTGAGGGTAGGAGGATTCGTCAGCTTAACTTACTGACATTGGGCGCTGTGCCGGGCTTTTTCACAATGGAGGAAGTGCTATGCTTTTGCAGACAGACCGCTTGACGGTCCGTCCGGTGGAAGCCTCGGACTGGAAGGCGATGCAGGCAATTTGGCTCGATTTTTCGAAGTCACCTTATGCCTGCTTCGATTGTCCGCACAGTACGGAGGAAGCAGACGTCCGGCCTCGGATTGCACGCTGGGCCAGGGCTGCCCAAACCGGCCCTGACCATCTGTTCTTTTCCGTATGCCTGGAAGCTCAGGTGATTGGTTACATCTCTGCCAACATTCGCCCGGATGGCTATGAGCTTGGCTACTGCTTCCATTCGGACTTTCAGGGAAAAGGCTATGCGCTCGAAAGCCTTTTGACCGTGATGGACTATCTCAAAGGGCTGGGAGTCTCAAAGCTTACAGTGGGAACCGCTCTGGAAAATACCCCTTCCGTGGCCCTTTTGAGTCGCCTTGGCTTCCAACTGACGGCCACAGAGCAGATTTCCTTCTATAAAGATCAGAAGGGACAAGCTATTGTTTTCCGGGGCGGCATTTTCGAAAAGGGATTTGAAAAGAAGGCGGAGGGAGTGCTATGAAAACATTTCGTGAGCTGGATGTATACCCCAGAATTCTTCTGATCGTCATGCTTGTGATGCTGCTGGTCTTTTCCGTCGCGTATCCGCTGACCATTTCCAGAATGGGCTTCCAGTATCGGGGGGAAATCCTTGTGCCGCAGGTCCGGGAAAACCAAACGGTTTATTCAGGACGTGTAAATGGCCAAAAGGCATCCTTTACGGTAACATCGGACGGGACAATTACCTGCCAGATGGGAGACAAAGCCTACGGCCCCTATACGTTCCGGGAAGACCCTGCTGCACTGCCCTCCAATGCGGGTGCAGGTGTCCAGGCAAGAGGTGTCGAACTATACGAAGGCGAAAAGCTGCTGTTCCGGGGCGGCGTTGAGGACAGGGATGGTCAACGCTGGGCGTATGACAGAAATGGAAATATGTATATCATCAGCATCCGAACTTATGCCACGACCCCAAATGGATTTTCGCTGGATGCGAACGGAAATCCCGTGGATGCGATGGAGCCAAGCGTAGAGGAGATTTTGTATCTGGCCACAGGCCCGGAATGGAAGCACAATGGCTCCTGGAGCGGCTGGCTGGAGGGTGCTTCCGTTTGCGCCCTGGTTGCGGCAACCGTTTTCTTTGCGGACGATATGTTCTATCTGCGAATGTCCATGCGTGTTCAGAATGCGGAAAGTGTGGAGCCCTCCAGTTGGGAGCTGCTGTCCAGAAAGACAGGCTGGACGGTGGGCCTGCTGCTGGCGTTTCTCCTGTTTTGGAACGGAATTCAATAGTAAAAAACCGTATGGCGTTTTCGTGCCATACGGTTTTTGGCTTTACAGTGTTACAAGCCCCGCATTGACCATTTCCTGCAGGCTCATGAGAATGCCCAGCTTGGCGTGGTACCAGGTCAGGCCGCCCTGGAAGTATACGGCGTAGGGCTCCCGGATAGGGCCGTCGGCGGAGAGCTCAATGGAGGAGCCTTGGACGAAGGCACCCGCCGCCATGATCACCTGATCGTCATAGCCCGGCATATCCCAGGGCAGGGGGGTGGCGAAGGAATCCACCGGGGCCGCCTCCTGGATGCCCTTGCAGAAGGCAATCATGGCCTTCTCGCTGCCCAGCTCTACGGCCTGGATGATGTCGTGGCGGGATTCCGTGGCATTGGGGACGCATTTGAAGCCCAGAGGCTCATACAGGTTCGCCGCAAAGACGGCACCCTTTTCCGCACCGGCGGTTACCGTGGGGGCCAGGAAGAAGCCCTGGAACAGGTCCTTCATGAGGCCCAAATTTGCGCCCACCTCCTGTCCCAGGCCGGGGGCGGAGAGCCGGTAGGCGCAGCGGGAGACGCACTTGGCAGTGCCGCAGATATAGCCGCCGATGGGGGCCAGGCCGCCGCCGGGGTTTTTGATGAGAGAACCCACGATCATGTCCGCGCCCACGTCAGACGGCTCCATGGTTTCTACGAATTCGCCGTAGCAGTTGTCCACCATGACGGTTACATCCGGCTTGCACTGCTTGCAGAAGGCGATGAGCTCGCCGATCTGGGCCACGGAGAAAGTGGGCCGGGTGGCGTAGCCCTTGGAGCGCTGGATGGTGATGAGCTTGGTCTTTTCATTGATGGCGGCCCGAATGCCGTCGTAGTCGAATGCGCCGCCCGGCAGCAGGTCCACCTGCCGGTAGCTGACACCGTACTCCTTCAAAGAGCAGGGGCTTTCCCGGATGCCGATGACCTCCTGCAATGTGTCGTAGGGCATCCCCACAGGGGACAGCAGCTCATCTCCCGGCAGCAGGTTGGCGCTGAGGGCTACGGTCAGGGCGTGGGTTCCGCAGGTGATCTGGGGCCGGACCAGGGCGGCCTCCGTATGGAATACGTCCGCATAGACCTTTTCCAAGGTATCCCGGCCCAGGTCGTCGTAGCCGTAGCCGGTGGTGGTTGTGAAGCAGGCGGCGGAAACCCGATTCTTCCGCATGGCGTTTAAGACTTTTGCCTGGTTGTATTCCGCAATGGCGTCAATGGCTGCAAAGCGCTCCTTGAGACGCTCCAGCGCCTTTTCTCCATAGGCATAGACTCCGGGAGAAACGCCCATTTCCATATACATATTGATGAGTTCTTCCACAAAATTCACGCTTTCTCTTATTTTTTCAGACACTTGGAGCATTATACGAAGATTTCCGGGGAATGTCAATAGAATTGCAAAGAAATGTCTCCCGGCGTTGATCCGGGAGACAAAGCGTTTTTAATCTCTTCTGCGGTTTCCTCTGTCGCCGAAGAGGATGATCAGCCGCAGCAGCTGGGCCAGGGCCGTGGCCGTGGCGGCGACGTAGGTCAGGGCGGCGGCCCGAAGGGTTTTTCTTGCGCCATTCTGCTCGTCCTCGGTTAAGAGTCCGGTTTGTTCAATGGCCACCATGGCCCGGTGGCTGGCGTTGAATTCCACCGGCAGAGTTACCAGCTGGAAAACCAGGGAAAGGCCGAAGCAGGCAATGCCCAGATAGACCAGCGCATAGGACAGGTCCCCGAAGGAGGAGATCAGCAGGCCGATGAGGATCAGGGGCATGGCCAGCTTGGAGCCTAGGCTTGTTGCGGGGATGACGGCGGCGCGGATGCGGATGGGGGTGTAGTCCTGGGCGTACTGCACGGCGTGCCCCGCTTCATGGCAGGCAACGCCGATGGCGGCGGTGGAGGTGCTGCCGTAGACGTCATCGGAGAGGCGGATGACGTTGGTTCTGGGGTCATAATGGTCTGTCAGATTGCCGCTGATGCGTTCGATCCGCACACCGGAGACGCCGTTGGCAGAGAGTACCTGGGCTGCGGCCTGGGCTCCGGTGAGCCCCCGGCGGGAATACTGCTGGGAATAGCGCTTGAAGGTGCTGTTCACATTGGCACTGGCCCACAGCGAGAGAATCACGCAGGGCAGGACCAGGACGATATAGGTCCAGTCAAAGCCGTAATAATAGGGCATAAAACCACTCCTTACCAAATCTTTTCTCTATTTTACCCCAAAAGAAGTTGGATGGCAAGGCCTTTCCCGGGATCGGGTGCGAAGAATTTGTAAACAATTCCCGGAAAATGCTTTTGAAATGTTCATAGTTTATTCATTATTAACTTGCTAGGTACTGGTATACTGATTCTAAACGAATCAGAAACGAGTTGAAGTCCATGAAAGACCCAAAGAAACAACGGTATTTTTATGCCATGATGGCGGGGTTCGGTGCCATCAGCCTCAGTGTGCTGTTTTTCTTCTTCCTGTACCGGCTCCAGGGTATCGGGAATGTGATCAGCCAGCTGAGTACCATTCTGGCCCCCTTTATCTATGGCGGCATCATTGCCTATTTGCTGCGGCCCATGTGCAATTCCCTGGAGGCATTTTTCCAGCTGCGGCTGCCGAAAAAAATGCGCCGGTTTGCCAACGCCTTTGCGGTGGTCTTCTCCCTGCTGGTGGGCGTTCTGGTTGTGTATGCTCTGATCACCATGGTGGTTCCTCAGCTGGTGGAGAGCATTGTCACGCTCTGGAATGCACTGCCTACCAAGATGGAGCAGCTGGTGAATTGGGCCACGGAGACCTTCGGTAAGGACGAGCGGGTGGTGCAGTTCGTTGAGAAAAACTACAGAAGCTACTTTACGGATATTGACAAATGGGTGCAGGCCAATGTGATCCCCCAGGTTTCCAGTCTGGTGACCAATGTGGGCACCAGCGTTTGGCAGGTGCTGAAATTTGTGTACAATATCCTCATCGGCCTCATTGTTGCCGTGTATGTGCTCCATGGCAGGAAGCGCTTCGGCAAGCAGGCCCGGCTCATTGTCCGCAGCATGTTCTCGGACAGGTGGGCCAACCGAATCCTGGAAGAGGTGGAATTCATCGACCGGATGTTCGGCGGCTTCATTGACGGAAAGATCATCGATTCTGCCATTGTGGGTGTGCTGTGCTATATCGGCTGCACCGTTTTGAAGATTCCCAGCGCCCTGCTTGTTTCGGTGATCGTGGGCGTGACCAATGTGATCCCCTTCTTCGGCCCGGTCATCGGCGCAGTGCCGGCAACCCTTTTGATTCTGATCGACAGCCCCATCAAGGCACTGTGGTTTTTGATTTGGGTAATCGTTTTGCAGCAGCTGGATGGCAACGTCATCGGCCCCAAGATTCTGGGCAACCGGACGGGCCTTTCCGGCTTCTGGGTCATGTTTTCCATCATCCTCTTCGGCGGCCTGTGGGGCATTGTGGGCATGATCATCTGTGTGCCCCTGTTCGCCGTGATCTATGATACTGTTCGCCGTCTGGTCCGCCGGGGTCTGCGCAGACGGAATCATACGGAGCTGTGGGACGAATACCGGGCGCAATTCCCGGATTCCGGTGCCGACAGCGCCGCAAAGGAGAAAAAACAAGAATGAATTACGCAACCATCAAAAATTGTGATATTGCCAACGGTCCCGGCGTGCGCATCAGCCTGTTTGTATCCGGCTGCACCCACCACTGCAAGGGCTGCTTCAATGAGGTGGCCTGGGATTTTGACTACGGCGAGCCCTTTACCCAGCAGACCATCCGGACCATTCTGGACATGATGAAGCCGGGCTACATCAAGGGCCTGACTCTGCTGGGCGGCGAACCCTTCGAGCCGCAGAATCAGGGACCGATTGTGGAGCTGCTGCGGCAGGTGAAAAAGGCCTATCCCCAGAAGAGCATTTGGGCCTTTTCCGGATATCTGTATGAAAAAATCACCTCCCACACCCTGGGAGACTGGGCGGTGACCCAGGAATTCCTGAGCTACCTGGATGTACTGGTGGACGGTCCCTTTGTGGAAGAAAAAAAGAATCTGGCCCTGCGGTTCCGTGGGTCGGAGAATCAGAGATTGATTGATATGCCCGCTACCCTGGCTTCCGGAAAGATCGTGCTGTGGGAAGACTGGCAGACGGAAGGAAAGGGCTTGAAGGAATGGAAAAAGTAGCGGTGAAGAAGCTGCGCCCCGGCGCGGTCATGCCGAAGTTCGGCTCCAAGGAGGCGGCGGGGGCAGATTTGTATGCCTGCCTGGAGGAAAGCGTCACCATTGCCCCGGGGCAGACGGTGTTCATCCCTACAGGGCTTGCCATGGCCCTGCCGAGAGGCTATGTAGGCCTTGTCTATGCCCGCAGCGGCCTGGCCTGCAAGCAGGATCTGGCCCCTGCCAACAAGGTTGGCGTCATCGACAGCGACTACCGGGGGGAATTTATGATCGCCCTGCACAACCATGGCGCGGAGAGCCGCAGGGTTGCCAACGGGGACCGCATCGCCCAGCTGGTTGTGACGCCGGTGATTCAGCCCGTCTATTTTGAGGCCGACACCCTGGACGAAACCGATCGGGGCACCGGCGGCTTCGGCTCCACAGGGAAATAAAAGGAGGGACGCCCGATTTTGGAGCGTCCCTCCTTTGCATTAACGCTGTGCCTGGTTGGTTCCGTTGGTCTCCAAGGTTTCGCCCGTGGTTTTCTGGGCCTCGCCGTCCTGGGGCTGCGTGTCCAGGGGGCCGTTGCCATTGTCTATAGTTGTCTCGGGCTGCGTTGTGGGCATGGTGGTGGGCGCGGTTGTTTGGGTTGCAGCCGTGGTGGCCGCGGTAGTGGGCACGGTGGTCATGCCGGAATTGCCGCCCCGACAGGCGGTAAACAGGCAGAGAACCAAAACCAGAAGCAGAGTGAATGGGATTCGCTTTTTCATTTTCTTCTCCTCCGAATCAATTGGATTCAGCGGTATTATTCCCAGCGCAAACAGGTTTAAGCAGAAAAAAGTGAAAAAAGATTTAAAGATTTTGTTGTTGCTATTTTTGCCGATTGCCTGTATAATATAGGGGCGTAACAAAAAACAAAAAGGGGAGTTTGTCTTGAAAAAGTTAACCGTGAAGAAGGATGCGCCCTGCATGGCGTGTCTGGCCTGTGTCAGCGCCTGCTCCACTGCGTTCTACAAGGAGTTCAACGAGGACTACAGCTGCATCCGTATCGTCTCCGGCAAGGACGGCGGTGCAAAGCCCAATGTCTGCATCCAGTGCGGCAAGTGCATGAAGGCCTGCGAGCACGATGCCATCACCCAGAACCCCAAGACCGGCGTGTACATGATCAACAAGAAGAACTGCGTGCGCTGCGGTAAGTGTGTGGAGGCCTGCCCCATGAAGGTCATGGTGCTGAAGGAAGAGAATCCTGCCTCCAAGTGCATCGCCTGCGGCATTTGTGCCAAGGCCTGTCCCATGGGCATTCTGGAGGTCGTCGAAAAGTAAGTTTTTCACAATTGGGCGGCCATCCCGGCGGCCCAATTGCTTTTTCAGACAATCCGTTTGAATAGGAATACGCAAAATTAGCATTTTTATCGGAGGAAAACAATGAGTAAGGGTGGACATTTTTTGGCGCAGCAGCCGAAGAAAAAAACCAAAACCTGGGTCGTGGTGGTTGCGGTGATCCTGGCAGTGATCCTGTTTCTGGGCGCGCTGGCGGCGTGGTTTGTGGTCTCCAAGATGAATAAGATCAACCGGGCGGACCGAGGTGACAACCAGCTCTCCGCAGAGGATATTGGCAAATATATGATCGAGGGTACAACGGCACCTACCGAGGCAACGACGGTCCCCACCACCGAGGCGACCACTGCCCCTACGGAGGAAACCAAGCCGGATTACGGCAAGCTGGGCAAGATCGTCAATTTCCTGCTGATCGGTCAGGATGCCCGTCCCGGCGAGGACAGCAAGAATTCCGACACGGTGCTGCTGGTATCCGTCAACAAGGAGACCAAGAAGATCACCATGATCTCCTTCCTGCGGGACAGCTTTGTGGTAATTCCAAAGGTCTATGATACCTATGGCAATGAGCACTCCGGTCAGACCAAGCTGACCCTGGCCTATGCCATGGGCTATAAGTGGGGCGGCGACCTGGGTGCCATGGAGATCATGGACCAGGTCGTTGAGCGGAACTTCGGCGCTGTGGTGGACTACAACGTGGAGATCAACCTGGATGCCTTCGATGCCATTATCAACGCCGTGGGTTATATCACCGCGGACCTGGACGAGGACGAGGCGGCCTATATGAACGAGAAGTTCAAGGACTACCCGGACCGGAACTTTAAGGTGGGCGAAAACCGGCTGGACGGCTGGGCTGCGGAGGAATATGCCCGTATGCGCCACTCCAGCAATGCGGACAACGACTATAAGCGCACCGCCCGCCAGAGAACCGTTGTTTCTCAGGTCCTGGAACGGGTCAAGGGTATGAACGTGATGCAGATCAACGCTCTTGTGGATGAGCTTCTGGACAAGGTTTTGACGGATATGACCAATTCGGACATCACCACCTGCATCACAGAGCTGCTGCCCCTGCTGCCAGAGATGACAATGGATTCTCTCCAGTGCCCCAATGCGGACATGGACCTGTCCGGCAAGCTGATCGACCTCTTCAAGGATGGCAGCCCCGAGCAGAGCATCCAGACCTTTACGGAATCCAAGGCAAAGGCAATTATCACTGCCATTACCGAGGACGATTGAGTGGTTTGCGCCGCCCGGAGGAGAAATCCCTTCGGGCGGCCTGTTTTTAGGAGGAAGCAATGAACAATCTGCTGATGTATCAAATCCCGCCGGAAAAATCCAGAATCATCAAGTCCATTGCCCTGCAGCATGGCTTCCGCATCCGGGTGGTACAGCCGGAGGAGGCGGGGGCTTCCGTAGGCGCTCTGGCAGAACTGCCTGGGGCGGCTCAGGCGGGAAAGGGCAGCGCGGTGCCATTCGAGGATGAAATGCTGGTGCTGTGCAATGTGCCGAGGGATGCCTTTCACAGCTTCCTGGCTCAGCTTCGGGCAAGAAATGCGCCGGTGACGCTGAAAGCCGTGGTCACAGAGCACAATGCATCCTGGAGCTTTGCCAGACTTCACGAGAATCTGGTGGAGGAGCACGCGGCCATGCAGAAGAAAATGGAAAACAAAGCGTAATCAGGTGGAAGCACCCGAAGAAGGTCCCAAAGGCCTTTCTTCGGGTGCTTTTGTTTGCACGGCATTTTTAAGCCCCGCCATACATAGATTGTCCCAGAGAGGGGGATGGGCCGTGGATACGTCCTGGGGTTCCTTTTTGGGGGTGCTGCCGCCCTGGATGCGGGAGCAGGTGGATGCGCTTGGGGCCGGCTCTTTGCGGCAGCTGCGGCTGCGGCTGGGGAAGAGACCCGCGCTGGAGCTATTGGACCGGGTCTGGCGGCTGGACAGGCCTGTTGCGGACAAGGATCTGGAATACTGTGTCAATACGGCCAGCAGCTATTCCCCCTGGTCCGTTGATTCTGCCCGGGAAGGGTTCCTCACCATCGCCGGAGGTCACCGCATGGGGGTGTGCGGTGAGACGGTGACGGAAGGGGCGCGCGTTACGGGGTTTCGCCGCATCAGCTCCCTGTGCCTGCGGGTGGCCCGGGATATCCGGGGCATTGCCCCGGCGGAAAGTGCAGATCTTGGGTCTGTGCTGATTCTGGGCGCCCCCGGATGGGGGAAGACCACCCTCCTGCGGGACCTGTGCCGCTGCCTTGCGGGAGGCGCTGCCGTGGCCGTGGTGGACAGCCGGGGAGAGCTGTTTCCACAGGGCTTTCAGACCGGGGAGGGGCTGGACGTGCTTTCCGGCTGCGAAAAAGAAATCGGCATTACTATGGTTCTGCGAACCATGGCTCCGGACTATATTGCCGTAGATGAGATCACCGCCGAGGCCGATGCCCGGGCGCTGGTCCGTGCGGGGGGCTGCGGGGTGAAGCTTTTGGCAACCGCCCACGGCAGTGCTCTGGAGGATCTGGCCCGGCGGCCCTGCTACCGGCTGCTGCTGGAGGCGGGGGTGTTTCAGACGGTGGTGCTGCTCAATGAACGCAAGACGTATCGCTTGGAAAGGATGGAACCATGGAGTACAAATGGATCGGTGCAATTCTGGTCATCGGCGGCTGCGGCGGATTTGGTTTCTCCGTAGCTGGGGAGGCAATGCGCCAGGAGCGGCTGCTGCGGCAGCTGCTGGAAAATCTGGATTTTATGGAAAGCGAGCTGCGCTACCGTCTGACGGCGCTGCCGGAGCTTTTCCAGCTGTGCGCCCTGCGGTCCGGCGGGTGCCTCAGACGGCTTTTTCTGGACCTTGCGGGAGCGCTGGATGCCCACAGTGGCTCCGATGTGGAGCAGTGCCTGCGGACAAGCCTGGATAAGCAGCCGGGAATTCCCATGCGGCTGCGAAAGCGCATCTGGCAGCTCGGCAGAACCCTGGGCCGCTTTGACCTGGATGGGCAGCTGCGGGGCATTGAAAGCGCCCGGGAGGGGTGCCGCCGGGAGCTGCGGGAGCTGGAGCGGAACCGGCAGCAGCGCCTGCGCAGCTACAGGACCCTGGGACTCTGCGCCGGGGCAGCTCTGGCGATCCTGCTGCTGTAGGCTATGGATATTGACCTGATTTTTAAGATAGCGGCCATCGGCATTATTGTCTCCATTTTGAATCAGGTGCTGTCCCGCTCCGGCAGAGAGGAGCAGGCCACCATGACCACGTTGGCGGGGCTGGTGGTCGTGCTGATGATGGTGGCGCAGAAAATCGCGGAGCTGTTTGACCTGGTGAAGACCCTGTTCGAATTCTGATGGAGCTGTATTTAAAGGGAGCTGCCGGAATTTTGCTGGCGGCGGTGCTGGGCCTGGCGCTGCAGAAGCAGGAAAAGGACTTGTCGGCGGTGCTCACGGCGGCGGTGATCGCCATGGCGGCTGTGCTCATGCTGCGCCTGCTGGAGCCGGTGCTGGAGCTGCTGCGGCAGCTGGAGCAGGTGGGAAATCTGCGGTCCGATGCCCTGGAGCTGCTGCTGAAGGCGGCGGGCATTGGGCTGACGGCAGAGGTGGCAGGGCTTGTCTGCGCCGATGCGGGTAACGCTGCCCTTGCCAAGATGCTGCGCCTGCTGGGTACGGCAGCCATTCTCTGCCTGTCTGTGCCCATGTTTACGGCGCTGCTGGAATGTATCACGGAAATGGTGGGGTACGGATGAGAAAGGTCTGCCTTGGTCTGCTGCTGTGCTGCTTTTTGATTTTTCCCGTGTCCGGGGAGATGGCGGCCCCGCCGGTGCCGGAAGCGGGGGAGAGGCTTATGCCCGCACAGAATCAGAGCTTTTCTCAGGGCCTTCGGCAGATTGCCGGGGAGCTGCTGCCCCTGCTGCGGCCGGAGCTTGCCCGGGGTCTGGCCTCCGGGGCGGGACTGGTAGCGCTGTGCCTGCTGCTGGCCCTCTTCCCGGCAGAGGAAACGGGCGGCACTGCAGATCTGGCAGGGGCCGTGGCCATCGCCGCGCTGCTCATGGGAAATGCCCACAGCATGATTCGCATGGCGGCGGAGACGGTGACGGAAATGAGCGAATATGAAAAGCTGCTGCTGCCGGTGGTGACGGCGGCCATGGCGGCACAGGGGGGCGTAAATTCTGCCACGGCCCTCTATGCGGGCTCCGCCTTTTTCAATACGGTGCTCAGCGCCCTTCTGGGAAAGCTGCTGCTGCCGGTCCAGTATCTTTTCCTGGGTGCGGCAACGGCAGGGGCGGCGCTGGGAAATGACACTTTAAAGGCACTGAAAAACAGCATCCGGGACATGATCCTCTGGTGCATGAAGACCCTTTTGTCCCTTTTTACGGCCTATCTCGGCATTACCGGGGTGGTTACGGGGGCCACGGATGCGGCGCTGACCAAGGCAGCAAAGACCACCATCTCCACGATGATCCCAATTGTGGGCGGGATTCTCTCCGATGCCTCGGAGGCGGTGCTGGTGGGGGCCGGGGTGCTGCGCAGCAGCCTGGGGCTGTATGGGATTTTTGCCATTCTGGCGGTGTTTTTAGAGCCCTTCGGAAAGATCGGGGTGCAGTACCTGATTCTCAAGGGAGCCCAGACCGTGTGCGCTCTGTTCGGAACCAAGCGGAGTGTGGAGCTCATCGGCGACTTCGCCGAGGTCATGCGGATGCTGCTGGCCATTACGGGCGGGCTCTGTCTGCTGCTGCTGGTGAGCTCGGTGTGCTTTTTAAAGGGGGTGGGCTGATGGCCGGGAAATACGTGCTGTCGCTGGTGACAGCGGCGCTGATCGGGGGCATTGTCACGGGCTTTTTCCCGGATGGCAGCTTCCGCCGCCTGCTGCGGCTGCTGTGCGGCGTATTCCTGCTGACCGTGGTCCTGGCCCCTGTTTCGGCGCTGGAAATGCCGGATTTGGACAGCTGGCTCGCGGGTCTGGATATGGATGCCTGGGACGCGGTGCAGCAGGGAGAGGACTATGTGGCCCTTCGGCGAAGAGAGGGCATATGTGAGCGGCTGGAAGCATATATCTTGGACAAAGCCGCAGCGCTTGGGGCGGATGTCAGCGCGCGGTTCACCCTGGATGACCAGGACCTGCCCCGGACCGTCACCCTGACAGGCTCCTGCACCCCGGCGCAGAAGCAGGCTTTGGCAAGGGTTCTGGCAGAGGACCTGGGAATTCCGGAGGAACGTCAGATATGGCAGTGAAGGACATCCGTGCGGTTTTGAAAAAGTACCGGGGTGCGGTGCTGGTGCTGCTGTGCGGCATTGCGCTGATGTGTCTGCCCCGGCAGCAAGAGACAAAGAAGGCTGCTGTGCCGGAAGTGCAGCAGCAGACTCTGGAGCAGGCGCTGGAAAAGATCCTTTCCCAGGTTTCCGGGGCGGGAGAGGTTCGGGTGCTGCTGTCCGGGCAGCTTTCGGAGACAAAACGCTACCAGACGGACGATACCCAGTCCGGCAGCGGGGAGCTGCGGCAGGAGACGGTGATCCTCACCGGGGAGAACCGGGTGCAGACGGCCCTGGTGCGGCAGACCGAGGCGGCCACCTACCGTGGGGCCATCGTGGTGTGCCAGGGTGCGGAGAACCCGAAGGTTGCGCTGTCCGTCGTGCAGGCGGTGGCTGCGGTTACGGGATTGTCAACCAACCGAATTACGGTGCTGAAAATGAAGTAGGGGGGCTTTTTTGTGAAAATCTGGAAGAAGAATCTCATTGCGGCGGCGATCCTGGTGACGGTGTGCGCGGGCATCTATGTCAATTGGCTCTATGCCGGGGACAGCAAGACCCAAAGCCTGGACAATACCCTGGACAGCCAGAAGGTCATGAGCGACGATACGCTGGAGCTCAGCGAGGATATGTCCGCCGTCATGGCGGGCACGGCGGATGAGACCACCGGCGACAGCTATTTTGCTTCGGTGCGCCTGTCCCGCCAGCAGGCCAGAGACGAGGCCATCAACCTTTTGCAGGAGGCAGCCAGCGTCTCCGGAGACAGCAAGGCGGCGGAATCCGCAGCGGACCTGGAGGACATCGTCCAGACGGCCCTCAGTGAAGCCCAGATCGAGAGTCTGATCATCGCCAAGGGCTATGCCGACTGCGTGGCCTATATGACAAACGACGGCATCTCCGTTGCGGTCTCTGCGCCGGAGGGCGGATTGCAGCAGCAGGATGTGGCGGTGATTGCGGACGTGGTCATGTCCCAGTCCGGCTACGGCCTGGACAGCATCCGGGTGGTGGAGGTCCGCTAATCCCCGGAAAAACGGCACGAGCCCCTGTTTTCGCTTGAAAAGCAGGGGCTCGTGCATTATAGGCTGCTGAGTGCGCCGTCGATGGCCTCTTTCACAAAGACGTAGCGGTGCTCCGGCCGTCCTCTGCCAAGGGACTGGGGCAGTGGCAGAGGCTTCACAAGGCCCAGACCGTAGAGCTTTTGCAGAATTCGGCGGGCGCTGCGCAGGGTAATGCCCATCAGGGGCGCAAGCTCTGCCGCCGTCAGCACGGTATCCGCGTCATTGCGGTACAGCCCCACCAGGCGCAGCAGATTGGTATTGTCAATGCCCAGCCGATGGGCCAGTTGGGCGGGGGTTCCGTCCTGATAGCTGTAGCGCACGGACTGTCCCCGGCTCAGAGGCCCGGTCAGCACTTCCGGCTCGCCGCTGACGAGGAAACCCTCGTTCAGGCCGTAGCGGGTGCTTTCCAGCAGGGCGCGCTCTGCGTGGTATTGGCTGGTCTGCTCGCTGGGGTGGATGCCGAAGCCCACGGAAAAGGGAAAGGAAAGGCCCTTGCGCAGAATGGTCATGATTTTTTGCAGGTTCAGTGCCGTACACTCCTCGCTTGGCAGGGTAGCGTGGGCCACAAAGCGGTCAAAGCTGTGGTCAATGCTGAAAGAAAGACCGTGCTCCTTGCGGAAGTCCACCAGAAATTTGTAGAGGGTGGCCGTGCGGTATTCCCGCTCCTCTTCGGAAAGCCCGTCCTCTCCGGGAATGTGGATGATCACGGTGACGACGCTGCTGGCCCGCAGAGTTTTCAGTCGCTCCCGGTTCACGGCCTCATTGATGGCGCCGAAGACCATCTTTTCCGTGGGGTTCACCGGTTCATAGGGAATGCCCAGCTTTTCCCACTGCTGCAAATTGTTGATACTGCGGCTGACAACGCAGTCGATTTTTCCCGCCTGCCACAGCTCGTTGCCCCGTTGGGTGATGTGGGCATAGTCGTATACGGGCTCCTCGAAAAAATAGGGCAGCTGCTCCGGGGGCAGATAGTCCTGGATATTCAGGTAATTGTTCTGCGGCGTCAGAAAATCCAGGTACAGCCGGTTCAGTGCCACTTCCGGGTGCCGCAGATGAAATTGGAGCAGGATGCTCAGCACATCCGCAATGCTGTAGACCGTAAAAAAGCAGGGAATGGGGCAGTCCGGGTAGTGCCGGTGCATATAGTGATAGCCAAGTTCCCCGGAAAAGAGGATGATGTCGCAGCTATCCTTACATTCGGCATAGATTTCGTCAATGTCCGTCAGGCTGTCATAGGTATAGGAGCGGAAGGCACAGTCGAAGTCATGGTCCGTAATGACCTTTTGAATGGTTTCCAGAAAACGAAGCGGGGTGACGATTGCGACAGTGATCATTTCTGCACGCTCCTTCCAAGATATGGCTACAGTATACCACGAATTGTCAAATTTTCAATGGATTTATGGGAACGCAGCCAGGAAGAGGGTTGCGTTTTGCTGCTTTTATGTTATAATAACGATTAAGTAGAGATAAAATCGGCGACAGATAGCAGAAAAGCTGGTGTGTGAAAAATGGAAACAGAACAGATGCAATCATTCGTGGAAGGTGAGGGAGACCGCCGCTGGCTGGAGGTTGTTCGCGCTCTGGGTGAGAGCTTTCAGTTCCTTTTCAACATCGATTGCAATACCGGTGTCGCCGTTGCTTACCGCGCGGAGAAGGGCGTGCCGGAGATCGATGAGCTGATCAAAAAGCCCTTTTCCTACGGTGCTGTTATGAAGCGCTATATCGACAAGTACGTTCTTCCGGAGGACCGCAGCAAGCTGATGCAGTTTGCCGATGCGGCGTGCCTGCGTTCGCAGCTTTCAAGCCGCAGAAGCTGCGTGATGCACTATCGGGTGATGCTGGGGCGCTATGTCCATTCCTATTGCGTTCGCCTTGCGACTGTGGGGGAAGAGACGGCGTTTACCAATGTAATTGCTGCGGTTTCCTGCGAGGATGAGACGGCCGTTTCGGAGCGGGGCGGCGCCCGGGCAGACCTGCCGCTGAAAGGGCTGCGCCGCACCATTCTGGTGGTGGAAGACAATCCCATCAACCAGGAGATGCTGGTGCAGATGCTCTCGGAGGATTATGATGTGCTCTGCGCCGGGGATGGCGAAGAGGGCATTGCCGTTTTGGCGGAGAACTACCGCCGCCTGTCCCTGATTATCCTGGATGTGTATATGCCCAAATGCGACGGCTTCCAGTTTCTGGCCCGAACCCAGGAAGATCCGCTGCTGGCTTCCGTTCCGGTGATCGTAGCCACCGGCAGCGATAAGCCTGAGGATGAGGCCCGCTGCCTGGAGCTCGGGGCCATGGATTTCATTATAAAGCCCTACAACCTGCGGGGCATTCAGGGCCGGATTCGCAATCTCATCAAAATGCGGGAGTCTACGGCCATGCTCAGCGCCATCGAATTTGATGGGCAGACTGGTCTCTATACCCGGCAGGCATTCTTCCACCATGCTTCCATGCTGCTTGACAGCAGCCCGGACGGGACCTATCAGGCTGTGGCGGTGGATATCCATAACTTCAAGCAGGTCAACAGCATCTATGGCGAGAACGTTGGAGACGACATCATTCAGTACCTTGCCGGGAAGCTGAAACGGCTTGTGCCGGAGGGCTTGGTAGCCCACTACGATGGGGACAGCTTCGTGTGCCTGGAAAGCGTGACGGCCCATACCGATGCGGAGCTGGAGAAGGACATTCGGGGCATTGCAAAGGCCGCGCCTATCCGAAATCTGTTCCTCAAGTGCGGAGTCTACTGCTGTGAAAACGCCAGCCTGCCGGTCAGCGTGATCTGCAATCGGGCATTTCTGGCGCTGAACAGCATTAAGGATGACATGAACCATGCCGTTGCCAGATTTGACGATCCCATCAATCAGCGCATCTGCCGGGAGCGGGATATGGAAGCCCGCTTTGAGGACGCTCTGCAAAATCAGGAATTTGTTGTCTGGTATCAGCCAAAGTTCGATGTCCGCACGGAACGCATGGTGGGTGCTGAGGCCCTGGTCCGGTGGCGGAAGCAGGATGGCATGGTGGTGTCGCCCGGGGAATTTATCCCTTTGTTCGAGCGGGACGGCCTGATCATCCGCCTGGATGAATTCGTATTCCGCAGGGTTTGCCGGATTCAGAAGAAGCTGCTTGCGCAATTCGGCAGCGTGTTTCCCATTTCTGTGAATCTGTCCCGAAACAGCCTGCATTATCCTGGCATGATCGAGCGGTATGCCCGCATTGTGGCAGAGGAGGAGCTGGAGGCGAAGTGCGTGCCCATTGAGCTGACGGAGTCTGCGGAGCAGCAGATGATCCAGATCAAGGACCTTGCGCAGAAGATGGTAGAGCTGGGCTTTCCGCTGCATATGGATGACTTCGGCGCAGGGTATTCCTCTCTTGGCAATCTCAATGCGCTGCCCTTCCATGTCCTCAAGCTGGACAAGAGCCTGGTGGACTACATCGGCAACTACCGGGGCAATCAGGTTTTGCAGCATATCATCTCCCTTGCCCATGGCCTTGGCATGGATATCCTTGCCGAGGGGGTGGAGACGCAGGAGCAGGTGCAATTCCTCCGGGAAGTGGGCTGCGACTATATCCAGGGGTACTATTACTCAAAGCCCCTGCAGGAGCAGACATTTCTGGACAATGTGGCCCGGTGGCATGAATCCGGCGACGACTGCGGCCTTCAAATCAAATGCGCGCTGCGGGTGTAACCGATTTTTTTGAATGAAACTGCATGGAAGCTGCTGCCCTTTTCGGCGGCAGCTTTTTACATAATTGTAAAAAAAGCAACAATTATGTGAACTATTTGACAAAAAGCCCGTTGCTTTGTAAAATATTCGAAAAAAAGAAAAGGAAGTTGGCCTATTGAGACGAATCGGAATTTGCGCACTTTTGCTGCTGTGGCTGTTGTCGGCCCTGCCTGGGGTTACCTGGGCGGACGGGGAGATAGAGCTTGCATCCGAGGCGGCTATTTTGATGGACGCCGGGACGGGGCAGATTTTGTATGCAAAGAATGCCAGGGAGCGGCTGTACCCAGCCAGTATTACCAAGGTGATGACGGGGCTGCTGGCCCTGGAAGCGCTGGATGCCGGGCATATGCTGACGGTTTCTCAGGAGGCGGTGAATCAGGTGCCCAGAACCTCCTCCCATATCTCGCTTCAGCCGGGGGAGGAGCTGACCGTGGCGGATGCCATGTATGCACTGGCCATTTCCTCTGCCAACGATGCGGCGAACGTTCTGGCAGAGGGGGTCAGCGGCAGCATCGAGGCCTTTGCCCAGCGGATGAACGAGCGCTCAGCAGAGCTGGGGGCGCTGGATACCCATTTCGTCAATCCCAACGGTCTGCCCAACAGCGAGCACTATACCACCGCCTATGATATGGCGCTGATCACCGCAGAAGCCTTGAAAAATCCGGATTTTCTGCTGTATTTCGGAAGCGGCGCCTATGAGATGCCCGCAACAAATATCTCCCAGGCCCGTTCTCTGGTCTGCAAGAATCAGTTCATTGACGGGGAGCGGTCCTGTTCCGGGCTCCTGTTCAGCAAAACGGGCTGGACAACCAGTGCTCAGGGAACGCTGGTCACTGCTGCCAGAAGAGACGGCATTACACTGATTGCCGTGACGCTGAAGTCCCCCATGCTGGAGGATAAGTATGAGGACACCCAGGCTTTGCTGGACTACGGTTTTTCGGGCTTTGAGATGCTGGCCGTAGATGAGGCCTTTGTATTTGCCCAGCTCCGGGAGCAGGGGATGGACAGGGATGCGGAGCTGGTGGATTTTGAGCCATATTCCCTGCTGATTCCCCGGGATACGGAAGCGCGCCTGGTTGTGCCCGGGGGCATTGACCCGGATTCCGGCGTGAGCACGTTGCCTGTGTCCCTTGTGGTCCGCAGAGAGGACGGGGCAGAGCAGGTCTTGGCGGACAGTCTGTTGAATCTCTCCTTTTCGGAAGCGGAGGACACATTCTACGCCGTCCAGACCCAGGCCGCAGAGCCGGTAAAGAGAAGCTATACGCTTGCCGTTTGCCTCCCCCTTGCAGCCTTGGCCATCGGCGCCGGGGAACTGGTTCTTCGGAAAAAGAAGCGAAAGCAGTGACGAATGGAAAAACAGATAGTTGTTGACAAATCAACAACTATCTGTTATACTCCGAGATGTTGATTTTACAACAAGGAGATAGCCTATGGAACAGCGGTTTGAAACCTTTACGGTGCTGATCAACAGAATCGGCCGCAGCATCAAGCGGCTAAAGGCCGGGCAGATGGCGCAGCTGGAGCTGAAGGGGCCTTATGTGTCCTGCCTGTATTATCTCTATCGCTGCGGTCCGATGACGGCGGCGGAGCTGTGCGAACGCTGCGATGAGGACAAGGCGGCCATTTCCAGGTCCCTGGATTCTCTGGAGCGGGGCGGCTATTTGCAGCCTCAGGCGGGGAAAAAATACAAGAGCAAGCTCCTGCTGACGGATTTGGGCAGGCAGACCGGGGAAGAGGTCTCCGGCAGAATTGAGCGGATTTTGCTGTCCGCCGGTGCAGGCCTGACAGAGCAGGAGCGGCAGATCATGTACGGCGCCTTGGAAAAAATCAGCGTGAATCTGGAAAAAATCGAAAAGGAGCTATAAAAACGTGTGTGTTCGGATTATCGTGGATTCCTCTACGAATGTCAGTGAAAAATATCGGGAAAAAATCCAATTTGTGCCCTTGACCGTCCGGTTTGGGGACAAGGAATATCTGGATGGGGTGGAGCTTTCCAAGCATCAATTCTATGAAATGCTGGTGGAAAGCGACGTGCTGCCCACCACCAGTCAGGCGACCCCTGCCGCGTTTGCGGACTGCTTTGAAGCCATTGCCTCTGCGGGGGACAGCGCCGTGGTGATCACCCTTTCCTCCAAGCTCTCCGGAACCTACCAGAGCGCAGTCCTGGCGGCGGAGGATTACCCCAATATGTATGTGGTGGACAGTCAGTCCGTTGCCATTGGCACCGGCGTGCTGGCCCAGTATGCGGTAGAACTGGCGCAGCAGGGCATGGGTGCAGAGAAAATTGCACAGGTGCTGACGCAGCAGCGGGAGAAGGTCTGTGTGGTGGCTCTGCTGGATACCCTGGAATACCTGAAAAAAGGCGGCAGGATTTCCAAAACCGTGGCCTTCGCCGGGGGCATGCTGAATATTAAGCCGGTTGTCACCGTCCAGGACGGCGCGGTTGCTCTGATCGGCAAGGCCAGGGGCTCCCGCAACGGAAACAACCTGCTGGTGGAGAAGATCCGCGAGGCAGGAGGCGTGGATTTTGAAAGGCCGGTGCTGCTGGGTTACACGGGCCTGTCTTCCGCGCTGCTGGAAAAGTATGTAGACGACTCCAAGGCACTGTGGGCGGACCATGTGGATAAGCTGGATGGCTGTCTGCTGTGCAGCGTCATTGGCACCCACGCTGGCCCCGGGGCCGTAGCCGTGGCATTTTTTAGAAAGGGATAAGCCCCGCAACTGCCACTTGATTTTTTTACGGGAAACTGATATACTGTTTACGTTTGATACGTGGAGAGTTACTCAAGTGGTCGAAGAGGCGTGACTCGAAATCTCGTAGGGCGTGGAAGCGTCGCCAGGGTTCAAATCCCTGACTCTCCGCCAAGGCTGGCAAAGGATAATAGAGGATGGAGATTTAGAATTGTCTATTTCTCTGTTATCTGTTGTCCTTTGCTTTTTTATTTTTGGAAAGAGGGACCAGTGTGGAAAAGAGAAAAACGACGACAAGAGATATGACCCAGGGCAATATCGTCAAGCAGGTATTGCTGTTTGCCCTGCCGCTGATGCTGGGCAATGTGTTCCAGATGCTTTATAATACGGTGGATTCCGTGGTTGTGGGACAGTTTGTCAGCACCCAGGCCCTGGCGGCGGTGGGCTCTACGACCATGATCGTCAATATGCTGGTGTTCTTCTTCAATGGCTTTTCCATAGGCGCCAGCGTGGTCATCGGCATCCACTTTGGCGCCAAGAATATGGAAAAGCTCCATAAGGCGGTGGAGACCACCATTGCCGCAACGTTTGTCATGTGTGTGGCATTTACCGTGATCGGCTATGTGGGCGTTGTGCCCATGCTTCGGCTGATGTCCACCCCGGAGGACGTATTTCCGGAGGCGACGGAGTACCTGCACATCTATTTTGCGGGCTTCTCCGGCCTGCTCATCTACAATATGGGCTCCGCCGTGCTGCGCTCCGTGGGAGATACCACAAGGCCTCTGTATTTTCTGGTGCTGACCAGCGTGCTGAATATCATTCTGGACCTGGTCTTTGTGCTGGTGTTCCATATGGGCATTGCAGGTGTTGCCTATGCTACGATTCTTTCCCAGTTCATCTCTGCCGGCCTGATTCTGTGGCTGCTGACAGCCTCGAAGGACATCTACCGCCTGACCTGGAATGATCTGGCCATTGACGGGGCCATTATGAAGCACATCTTCTCTGTGGGCCTGCCTGCAGGTATCCAATCCGTCATCACGGCCTTTTCCAATGTGTTCGTGCAGTCCTATATCAATTCCTTCGGCTCCAGCTGCATGGCCGGATGGAGCTGCTACAACAAGCTGGACCAGTTCATTATGCTGCCCATGCAGAGCATGGCCATGGCCTCCACCACCTTTGTCAGCCAGAACATCGGCGCGCAGAAGATCAAGCGCGCGGAGAAGGGCACCTATATTACCACCGGCCTGACACTGCTGATCACCGGCGTGATCATTGCGCTGCTGGAAATCTTTGCGGCCCCCTCTGTGGAGCTGTTTTCCCAAGACCCGGATGTGGTCCGTTTCGGCGTATTGTTTATCCGGGCAAACGTGTGGTTCCTGCTGTTTAACTGCGTGAACCATGTTCTGGCCGGTGCGCTGCGTGGCATGGGGGACTCCAAGGGACCTATGCTGATTATGATTCTGACCTTTGTGGCCGTGCGTCAGACGTACTTGTTTATCATGACCCGCTATATTGTCAATACGCCCTTGAGCGTGGGCGTTGGCTATCCCGTGGGCTGGGTGAGCTGCTGCATTGTGGAGATGGTTTACTTCCTTCTCCGCCGGAAGCGCCTGCTGTACGGCAAGGCAGAAACCCTGGAAACCGTCTGAGTGGGGGAAGAAAACGTGACTTTTTCGTATAAACGGTTCCTGAATTTGCCGAAGCCCACGAAGGAGGACTTCCGGGGGGACCGGGAGCGCATCCTGGATGCGCTGAACATGCCGGATGCTTCTATGACTCTGGAGGCCCTGCGGTCCCTGTATCCGCTGACAGCCCGGGCAGACTATGCCGTTACGGTGACCCTGTGCCCCGGGGACCGGGGCACGGATGTCATCCGGGTAGAGCCGGGGGATACAACGCACCGGCTTCTGGGCCTGGCGCTGGACATCGGCAGCACCACTCTGGAAATGGAGCTGGTGGATATGCTGACGGGACAGGTCCTTCGAAATGTGGGCTGCGTGAACAGCCAAGTGTCCTTCGGTCTGAACATTCTGGACCGTATCCTCGCCGTAAAGGAAAACCGGGAGAATCTGGAGGCGCTGCGGCTTTTGGTCACCGGGGACATCAATCGCCTGATCGAAGAGGTGACCGCAGGGCTTGCGGAGCCGGAGGAAATTTCGGCCCTGACCGTGGGGGGCAACACCACCATGATTCACTTTTTCCTGGGCTGCGACCCTTGGCTTGTGTTTCAGAACCCCTATGCGCCGGTGTTTTTCGACCCGGGCATTCACTCCGCCCGGGAGCTGGGGCTCAAATTGTGCTGCAATGTGTTCTGCTTCCCGGCCAAGGCCAATTATCTGGGCGGCGACATTACGGCGGGGCTGCTGCTGACGGACCTGGACACAGGGGAGAAGCCCTCTGTTTTCCTGGACATCGGCACCAACGGAGAGCTGTGTCTGGGCTGCCGGGAGTTTCTGCTCATGGGCGCCGGGGCGGCAGGGCCTGCCCTGGAGGGCTTCGGCAGCCGCTACGGAATGCGGGCGGAGCCCGGGGCCATCCGGCATATGCACATTGCCGACGACGGCAGTATTCAGCTGGATGTGATCGGCGGGGGAGAGCCCGTGGGCATCTGCGGAACGGGGATTTTCGACCTGATTGCCCAGTGCTATCTCCGGGGCATTATCTTCGGGGACGGCACGGTGAATGGGGAGCAGAAGGACTTCACCACGGAGGTCTGGGATGAAACCGCCGAGCGCACGGTCCCTGCTGTGGTGTACTATGAAAAAGCGGATAAGAAGCTCTATTTTACGGAGCCGGACATTCGGGAATTCATCCGCTGCAAGGCGGCGGCCCATACCATGGTGGCAACGCTGCTGGAATACTGCGGCCTTGGTTTGGACGATATTGACCATATCTACCTGGCGGGAGGCTTCGGAACCCATATTGACCTGGAATCCGCCGTGACCGTTGGCATTTACCCGGATGTGGATCGGAAGAAAATGGTTCTGCTGGGCAATACGTCCCTTGCCGGGGCAAAAAAGCTCCTGATGGATGCAGGGCAGATGGCGCGGGTGCGGCATTTTCTGGAGAGCAGCGAGTATCTGCACTTTTCGGAGATGGAGCGTTTCCCGGAGAACATGGTGGCGGCGGAGTTTATTCCCCACACGGACGGTCGTCTCTATCCCAGTGTCAAACGGCATCCGCTGCAAAAATAGTTTGGAAAATTCCATTTTCCCCCTTTACAGGAGAAAAGCTTTCGGATATAATGCCCTTATCTATGCAATCTATGAAAAGTGAGATTTTTCTATGAATATTGAGTTTGATACCTATAAGCAGAAGCTGAACGACTGCCGCCCTGCCCTGGACGGTCTGGCAGAATCCCTGAATATGACCGGTATGCGCAATGAGCTGGAGCGGCTCCATGCCATGCAGGAGGCCCCCGGCTTCTGGGACGACCCCGAGAAGAGCCAGAAGGTCGCCATTAAGGTCAAGCAGACCGAGGCAAAGATTGAGCGCTACGAGAAGATGGTTGCCTCCTGGGACGACATGATGACCATCTGCGAAATGGCCGCCGAGGAAGACGACGACTCCATGCTCGACGAGTTGAAGCAGAGCTTTGAGGTCCTGGAGGAGCAGATGGAGACCTGCCGCCTGGAAACCCTGCTCACCGGCCACTACGATAAGAACAATGCCCTTATGAGCTTCCACGCCGGTGCAGGCGGAACGGAAGCCCAGGACTGGTGCCAGATGCTCTACCGGATGTATACCCGCTGGGCAGAGCGCCACGGCTTCACCTACAAGATTCTCGACTATCTGGAAGGAGACGAGGCAGGCCTCAAGTCTGCCGACATCATGATCGAGGGCGAGAACGCCTATGGCTTCCTGAAGGGGGAGAACGGCGTCCACCGTCTGGTCCGCGTGTCTCCCTTTGATGCCAACGCCCGCCGCCAGACCTCCTTCTCCGCAATCGAGGTCATTCCCGAGATTGAGGACGACAGCCAGGACATTGAAATTCGTCCTGAGGACTATGAGATGCAGGTCTACCGCTCCTCCGGCGCAGGCGGCCAGCACATCAACAAGACCTCTTCTGCCGTCCGTCTGATTCACAAGGCCACGGGCATTGTGGTGTCCTGCCAGACCGAGCGAAGCCAGTTCCAGAACAAGGAGACGTGCCTGAAAATGCTGCGCTCCAAGCTGGTGGAGATCAAGGAGCGGGAGCACCTGGACAAGATTTCCGACATCAAGGGCGTCCAGCAGAAGATCGAGTGGGGCAGCCAGATCCGCAACTATGTGTTCATGCCCTATACCCTGGTGAAGGATACCCGCACCGGCTGCGAGACCTCCAATGTAAACGCAGTGATGGACGGTGCCCTTGACCCCTTCATTGAGAGCTATCTGAATTGCCTGGCCACGGGAAATTGGGTGCAGAAATAAGCTTCCGGAAGGTTTTTTCCGAAAAGTACCGGAATAAAGCTTGCATTTTGCGTTTCTGTGTGCTATACTTGACAGGCTAATCGAGGTCTGCTGCTGTGCAGACAATATACCGTTCGCATTCCGCGAATCAGCGGAGGGAGGTTTGTCACGATGAATGTTTTGGAGACGATTCTGGTGGTTCTGGAAGCCATTGCCAGCGTTGCCCTGATTGTGGTTGTTCTGCTGCAGTCCGGCAAGGAAGCAGGTCTGTCCGGCGTACTGTCCGGCTCTTCCGATTCCTACCTGAGCAAGAATAAGAACGCCGGCCTGGACCATGTCCTCGCGTCCTCTACCAAGTGGATCGCGATTGCTTGGATTCTGCTGGCCCTGGCTTTGAGCCTGGTGTGATTCGAGAATAAATGAACATAAGACCATGGAGTGCTTTCCATGGTCTTTGTCATTTTTGCCCAGTGACTTTTGAAGATCTTCGTGGTAGTATAAAGAAAACGTATGAAGGAGCGTGCAGCTATGTCTGAAAGAAAATTGCAGGGCCTGGAGCCCGAGAGCGTATTCCGTTATTTTGAAGAAATATGTGCCATCCCCCATGGGAGCCGCAATACAAAGGCCATCAGCGACTACCTGGTTTCCTTTGCGAAGGCCCACGGCCTTCGCTATCGCCAGGATGAGAGCAACAATGTGGTGATCTTTGCTCCCGGCACCTGCGGCCTGGAAGACCACGAGAGCGTCATTTTGCAGGGCCATATGGATATGGTCTGCGAAAAGGATGCCGGCTGCCCCCTGGATATGGCTGTGGATGGTCTGGACGTGACCCATGATGGATGCTGCATCTTTGCCAAGGGAACCACTCTGGGCGGTGATGACGGCATTGCCGTGGCCTATGCCCTGGCCATTCTGGACGACAATACCATTGCGCACCCGCCTCTGGAGGTGATCATTACCGTGGACGAGGAGATCGGGATGCTGGGTGCCGCAGCCATGGACCTGGCGGATGTGAAGGGCCGCACCATGCTGAATCTGGACAGCGAGGATGAGGGTATTTTCACCGTCTCCTGCGCTGGCGGCGCAACCTGTACCGTCTCCCTGAACGCCGAGCGGAAGGCTGTCTACGGTCCCTGCGTGCGCCTCAGCGTGGAGGGCCTCCGGGGCGGCCACTCCGGCGCGGAGATCCACAAAAACCGGGCCAATGCCAACAAGGTCATGGGCGATTTCCTGGGCCGCATCCAGAAGCTCATGCCCCTGTGCCTGACCTCTTTCTCCGGCGGCAGCAAGGACAACGCCATCCCCCGGGCCTGCCAGGCGACGGTGGTTGCCATGGGCATTGGCCTGGAGCGCATCAACGATATTGCCGCCCAGCTGCAGCAGGAGGTTCGGGAAACCTACGACGAGCCCGAGGCCCTGGTACAGGCCTTTGACGTGGACGCTCTTGGCGGAAACGCCCTGACCACCGCAGCCACGGCCGATGTGATTTCTCTGCTCTGCGCGGCCCCCAACGGTGTGCAGGCCTATTGCCCGGATATGCCGGAGCTGGTGCAGACCAGCCTGAACCTGGGCATTGCCAAGCTTGGAGACCGGTTTACGGCCACCTTCTCCGTCCGCAGCTCCGTCAATGCGGAGAAGGAGGGACTGATTACCAAGCTGAAAGAGCTTGCAGACTTCTATAATGGCACCTACAGCCAGTCCGGCACCTATCCCGCCTGGGAATTCAAGAAGGATTCCCGGCTTCGGGATGTGATGGTCCCCATCTATACCCGGATGTTCGGCAAGGAGCCCAAGGTTTTGGCCATCCATGCGGGGCTGGAATGCGGTCTGCTGGGCGACAAGCTGCCCGGGCTGGACTGCGTCTCCATCGGCCCGCAGATGCACGATATCCACACCAGCCGGGAAAAGCTGGAAATCGCCTCCACAAAGCGCACCTGGGACTTCCTGCTGGAGGTCTTAAAGGCTCTGTAAGCCCCACAGGCGCTCCAGGGGCACATATGCGAAAGAATACCCCCGGCTTTCCACGTCATGCGGAAGCCGGGGGTTCCGTTTCGTGAAATGCCGACAGCCTTATGTTTTGCTTACTCGGCGGACAGCCAAACGAGAACGGCACATTCCTGCTCTTGAAGCCTGTAGGCGCAGTCCCCAAAATCCTTATTGTCGAACGTGAAGAGGAAGAAGCCGCCGTCGCCGTGGTCGAAGAGCATGGCGCTGAGCAGAACTTTGGTGTCTTTGGACAGATCGATGGTCGTATCACCCTGCCAATCCAGGCTGTCCAGCAGATAGCTCTGCTCCGGCAGAACGATAAGGGCACCATGGCTTTCTTCCCCGGGGTATGTGACGGCCAGAATCGAAGAGCGGAGGGTAGTGGTGCCTGCATTGCCGAGCTCGTGGATGAGAGTAAGCTGCACTTTTTTTGTGTCCGCCGGAAGAGTCAGAGGAATGCTCTGGGTGCAGGTACCGTTCTCCCAGAGCTCGGCATGGATGGTAACGTTCTGAACAAATGTGCCGGTGTGCAGCTGAATGGATGCCCCTTGCTCCCCAAAAGTGTTGCTCTCATAGCTTGTGACCTTCATGTAGTCGCCTACCCGTACCGGATTTGTCAGAAATACTGCCGCAAGGACCAGGCAAATGGCCAGCGCTGCGCCAAATGCATATTTTGCGGGCTTGCGATAGTTCAGAATACTTTTGATGCGCTGCTTGACGCCGATTTCCCCAAAGGCCAGAGGGCAGGCCGTGATGAAGCCCCTCGGCATAGAGCAGGCCAGAAGGGCTCTGGAATAGGTCTGCTTCTGTGCGGCATCCAATGCCGAAATGACTGCTTCGTCACAGGCAAGCTCCATATCCCGGCAGAAGAACAGATAGCCAACCCAGACCATGGGATTGAACCAGTGGATGCTCAGCAGCAGAAAGCCCAGGCTCTTCCACCAGTGATCCCCACGCCGAATATGGGTGCGCTCGTGGGCGATGACGCAATTGATTTGCTCCTCGGCAATATCCGATGGAAGGTAGATTTTTGGCTTCACAAGTCCCAGAACGAAGGGGGAGGGGACACGGTCGCAGAGGTATATATTGCCCCTGTACAAGATACGTTCCCGCGTCCTTCTTTGGATATGCAGGAAGCTCACGGCGGCATAGAGGAGCATAAGGGCCGCACCGATGGACCAGAGGGTCATGACCGTGGGCAGATAGAGCTTCGCTGCGAAGAAGGTTACGGTGGGGCCGTCTCCCGCGCGCTGGAGCATAGCTGCGGGAATTTCCAGAGTGGGTTTTTCCGTTTTCTCGTTATAGCGCACATATTCAAGCTGCCCGTTGTGATAGGCTCCAATGTGGTTGAAAACGGAGAGACTGCTGGAAAGCATAAAGGGGCAGCACAGCCGCAGGGCGACAAATAGCCAGAGAACACACAGATATTTTTTCGGAAGCTTCCGGAATACCATCCGCAGCACCAGAACGACGCCAATGAGAATAGCCGAGGCGGCGCTCATATTCAATAGCTTTACAAATGCACCGTACATGTTATTGCCCTCCCATCCGCCGAATCATATCCTGAATCTCGGCAAGCTCGGTTTCCGAGAGCTTTTTCCGCTTGGTAAAGGCCGCCAGAAAGGCGGGCAGGGAGCCGCCGAAGGTGTCCTCCACGAATTTTTCGCTTTGGGCTGCGGCATATTCCTCCTTGGTCATACGGGAAGTGACTGTGCCGTTTTCATTTTGGAAAATGCCCTTGTCGCACAGCCGTTTCAGAACAGTGTAGGTGGTGGATTTTTTCCAGCCCAGCTCTTCTCCGCACAGCGCCACCAGCGCCCGGGAAGAAAGGGGCTCATACTTCCAGATCAGGTCCGCAAACCGCGCCTCTACGGCGCCAAGATGCAAATCGTCCATTGAAATTCCTCCTTATGGTCTACATCTTGTAGATTTATATATAGTCTACATCGTTTAGACCGAAATGTCAAGGACATTCAAGAAGAATTAAGAACCTTTGATGTTGCGCAGCGCAAGGCTGTGCTGTATAATAATATCAAAATCTATGGAAGGGTGTTTGACCATGGGTGAAAAGCACAAGTGGACTCCGGAAGAGGTGCAGTTCTGGTACCGCGGACGGAAAAGCCAGAACTATTGCAACCCGGAGGATACAAACTGGGTGGTTCGCAAGCCCCGCAGCCTGGGATGGACTATGAATCTTGCCAATAAGAAGACATGGTGGTTTCTGGCGGGTGTGGCCTGCGCGATGCTGCTGATCGTAACGGTGCAGAAGAACTGGAACCGCTCCATCGGCATCATCGGTGGTGCGGACGGCCCAACGGTCATCTATGTGTCCGATAAAAAGGAATCGCAAACACCCACCGGCTACCCGTCCGACAGCGTCCAACGGCCCCAGATCATGTATGACGGGGCAATCTATTTATATGGCGGCAGCGGCTTTGACGGTTCTTTGCCACAGGGATGTGTCCAAGTGGGAAGCGTTCAGACCGTGGACAATGCCAATGCGCCCGCAGAAGACTTCGCCGGAAGCCGGGTAGAGGCAGGGCAGAAACTCTACGCTCTGCCCGGAAACAGCGGCAGCATCTATGTGGAATACACAGACGGATTTGCGGAATTTGTCCTGGCGGGAGCCTCAAAATAGCCCCTGCAAAGACTCTTTGCGTGACATTTTCACGCCTCCGTGCTATTCTGGAGCCAAAGGAGGCAGGATGCTATGCGTGATATCGGAAAGAACATTCGCTACTATCGGGAGAAAAAGGGTTACAGCCAGGAGCAGCTGGCGCAGCTGCTGTTTGTGACCAGGCAGACGGTTTCCAACTATGAAACGGGCCGGTCCCGGCCGGATGTGGAAACCCTTGTAAAACTGGCCGGACTGTTGGACATAGATGTCACGGACTTGATTTATGGCTCCCGGCAGATTTCCGTCAGCCGCCGCTCCCTCTGGCTTCGTCTGGGCGCAGCCATCATTCTGTTCGGCATTTATCTCTGGTTGACCCCTTTTTCGATAAACTACGCTGCGTACCATTACAGCAAGATACCCGAGTGGTACCGAATGCTTCTGCTGCTGCCTGCCATGTTCTTTTCTCTGGGTCAGCTGTCTATGGATGGGCTGCGCAGGCTCTGGAAGCCCAGACCCATTGCTTATGCCAAGACGGTCCGCTGGGCCTGCATTGTCTGGCTTGCGTTTTACGGCACCGCTGTGCTGATCTCTTTCTTGACGGTGTATTTTGAGATTCCGGGAATGGATCGGATCTCCTTCTGCGCCCATACCGTTTTGGGGATGCACACGGATACGACCTTTTTGCATGAGAGTAATATGCTCCTGTTTTTCCTGTCCGGGGCCGGGTTGGTGCTGGCGGAAAAGACTTCGTCTTCTGCACTTGAAGAATGATATTCACAGGCTCTCCGTGGGAGGGCCTGTGCTTTTTTGCGGAATCATCTTGCAAATTGGGCCATTTTGCGCTACCATAGGTGTATCTATTTTTTGGAGGTAAGATCATGGACGCAAAGAGCATTATGCAAGTGTTTTCCGATACCGCCTATGTGCGGACCGGCGGCAGCCCGGAGGAGCTGAAAACCGCCAACTATCTGTTGTCCCGACTGGAGCAGTGGGGCGTTTCCGGCACGCTGGAGGCCTTTGATGTGGACATGGCGGATATTCTGGAGGCGGAATTTACCGTGGACGGCAAGACCGTCCCCTGCAAGGGCTACAAGAATGCCGGCTCCGGGGAAGTGGAAGCCGAGCTCTACTATCTGCGCAATACGGACGACTATTCCCTGAGCCGGTGCAAGGGCAAGATCGTGATGATCGACGGATACCTGGGCTACTGGCGCTATCAGGATCTGCTGAGCAACGGCGCACTGGGCTTCGTCACCTATGACGGCAACGCCAACTATGCCGACCGGGACATCGATCAGCGGGAGCTGAGAAGCTACGTCTCCAAGGGGGTGAAAATCCCCGGCGTGAACATCAACGCCAAGGATGCCATTGCCATCATTCGGGACGGCGGGAAGACGGCAAAGATCACCCTGAAGCAGAACGAATATGTGGGCCAGTCCCACAATGTGATCCTGGACCTGCCGGGAGAAGGGGAGGACTATATTGTCTTTACCGCCCACTATGATTCCACGTCACTTTCCCAGGGTGCTTACGACAATATGTCCGGCTCCGTGGGCCTGCTGGGTCTGGCGGAATACTTTGTGTCCCATCCCCACCGCTGCGGTCTGCGCTTTGTCTGGTGCGGCAGCGAGGAGCGGGGGCTGCTGGGCTCCAAGGCCTACTGCGCCGCCCATGAGGAGGCGCTGAAAAGCATCGTTCTGAATATCAACCTGGATATGATCGGCTGCATTATGGGCAAGTTTATTTCCTGCGTCACCGGCGAGGAAAAGCTCTGCCACTACATTTCCTATATGGCCTCCGAGCTGGGCTTCGGCATGGAAACGGCCCAGGATGTCTATTCCAGCGATTCTACCCCCTTTGCGGACAAGGGCATTCCCGCGGTGTCCTTTGCGCGGATCGCTCCCAGCAATACCGCAACCATTCACAACAGCTATGATACCATGGCCCTTATGAGCGGCGAGCAGATGGTATCGGACATTGATTTCCTGATTGCCTTTACCGACCGCATGGCCAACGCCAAGCGTTGCCCCGTGGCAAGAGAGATGCCGGAGAACATGGTCAAGAAGCTGGACGAGTACCTCTGCCGGAAGCGGCCGGAGAAGAAATGACGAAACTGTGAATTTTCCGGAATGAAAATATGGATTTTTGGAGACAATGCCCATATTCTTTTCACGGAATTCATGCTAAAATAGACTTTCTGGCAAAAGAAAATAAAAAGAAAGAGGTCTTCCAGAATGTTTGAAAAGCTCTTCCATCTGTCTGAGAACAAGACGAGCGTAAAGACCGAGCTGATTGCCGGCCTGACCACCTTCATGACCATGGCCTACATCATCGCCCTGAACCCCAACCTGCTCACGGGCTTTGGTGCCGAGGGACAGGACCTGTGGAACGGCGTGTTCCTGGCCACCTGCATCGCCTCCGCCATCGGTATGTTCGCAATGGCCTTCCTGGCCAACAAGCCCTTCGCCCTGGCCCCCGGTATGGGCCTGAACAGCTTCTTTGCTGTGGTCGTGGGCAACATTGTCGCCATGACCGGCATGACCTATGTGGCCTCCTTCCAGGCCGCTCTGGTGATCATTCTGATCGAGGGCATTATCTTCATCTTCCTGTCCGTGCTGAATGTCCGGGAAAAGATCGTGGAGGCCATTCCTCTGGGTGTCCGTCTTGGCATTTCCCCTGCCATTGGCCTGATGCTGATGAACATCGGCCTGGGCTCCAATGTGGGCATCTACGCCGAGGGCAACGGCTTCACCACGCCTTTTTATGTCATGCGTGACTTCTTCGGCGCTCTGACCCCCAGCGTCCTGCGGGCCAACATGGGCGATACCGGCTACGCAACCATGATCCTGACCGTTGTTACCATGTTTGCCGGTCTCTTCGCCATTGTGGCCATGTCCAAGAAGAACGTGAAGGGCTCCGTGCTGTATGGCATGCTGATCGCCTCCGTGATCTACTGGGCAGGGGAGGCCATCTTCCTGCACACCAATCCCTTTGCCTCTCTGGCTACCGCTTCCTTCGTGCCCCCCTTTGCAGACATGGCAAAGACCACCCTGTTCCATTTCAACTTCGCGGGCTTCGTTCAGATCGGCTGGTTCACCGCCATTACCCTGATCATCACCTTCTGCATCATTGATATGTTCGATACCATCGGCACCCTGGTTGGTACCGCTTCCAGGGCCGGCATGGTGGATCAAGACGGCAATATGCCCAACATGAAGGAAGCCCTGCTGTCCGACGCCATCGGCACCGTGGTGGGCGCCTGCTCCGGCACCTCCACCGTTACCACCTTCGTGGAGTCTGCCTCCGGCGTGGAGGCCGGCGGCCGTACCGGCCTGACTGCTGCCACCACCGGCGTGCTGTTCCTGGCCTGCATCTTCCTGGCTCCCATCGCTGCCATCATTCCCGCCGCTGCCACCTCTTCCGCTCTGATCTATGTGGGCGTTCTGATGCTCATGGGCCTGAAAAATGTGAACTTCGAGGATATGGACCAGATGGTTCCCGTGGCGCTGATGCTCATCGGTATGCCCATCTCCGGCTCCATCGGCCACGCCATCGGCATTGGCCTGATTTCCTACACCATCATCAAGGTCTTCGGCGGCAAGGCCAAGGAAGTCTCTGTCCTGACCTACGCCATCAGCCTGCTGTTCCTGGTGAAGTTCTTCCTGGCAGTGTAACCGCAAAAACATAGACAGCCGTCCCGGATTCCGGGGCGGCTGTTTTGCGTGGTTTGCATTGTTTTGCGGTCAGACGTTACAGAAAGTAAGCGGAAGGTCTCAAAAAGCCTGTAGTACGCTATTAACATAACCTTGAGACAAGGTTTATCAGGGAACCGAAGGAGAAGGAAAACAAACCGATAAACCGGAAGTTGGCAAGAAATTATTTGTCCTTTTCCAAAGAGGTAATGATTGCAGACCCCATTACAACAATTGCAACAATTGGACCGAGCTGAGGCCAATTCATTATTTCGGCTCCAAATACAGTGCCAAGGTATCCCAAGATAATAGCAACAATGGAAGAAATAGCTGCTTTTTTCATATAGTCACACTCCTTTACAAATTAGAATCGTTTACTTCTTCATCTTAGGCGCAATAAGCAACACTACTGTCACAAGAAAATATAAACCATACAGCAACCAAGTAATGGTATTGTTCCAAGGGAAACTCATTTCTGGATGGTTCAATGCAAATATTATAAATGCAACGGCTATAATCAGCATTATCAGACCAACGATCTTCGATGTGTTCTTTTTCATGTAAATCACCTCGTCAAATCCCGATTTGTTGAACGGATATTCAGTATAACACACATGCAATCCGATAGCAAGTGACCGGTATGGGTGCGCTTAGCTGCCACGTATCCATGGGCAGGCGGCAGACATATACGAAAAGGGGCGGCTGTCAGCCGCCCCTATGAATTTCATGCCGTTTGCTTTTACAGTTCGCAGTTGCCCACGGTTCTGGGGAAGGGAATGGCGTCGCGGATGTTGCCCACGCCGGTCAGATACATGACGCAACGCTCGAAGCCCAGACCGAAGCCTGCATGGCGGGCGGAGCCATACTTGCGCAGGTCCATGTAGAAGCCGTAGTCCTCTTCACGCATACCCAGCTCCTCGATACGGGCTTTCAGCAGGCCGTAGTTGTCCTCACGCTGGCTGCCGCCGATGATCTCGCCGATGCCGGGAACCAGGCAGTCCATGGCCGCAACGGTCTTTCCGTCGGGGTTCAGCTTCATGTAGAAGGCCTTGATCTCCTTGGGATAGTCGGTGACGAAGACGGGGCGCTTGAAGACCTGCTCGGTGAGATAGCGCTCGTGCTCGGTCTGCAGGTCGCTGCCCCAGTGGACGGGATACTCGAACTGGTCGTTGTGCTCCTCCAAAATCTTCACGGCCTCGGTGTAGGTAATGCGGCCAAATTCAGAGGTCATCACGTGGTTCAGCCGGTCCAGCAGGCCCTTGTCCACGAAGGAATTGAAGAAGTTCATCTCCTCGGGAGCGTGCTCCAGCACATAGGAGATGATATACTTGATCATGGCCTCGGCCAGCTCCATGTCATCCTCCAGGTCGGCAAAGGCGATTTCCGGCTCGATCATCCAGAATTCGGCGGCGTGACGGGTGGTGTTGGAGTTCTCTGCCCGGAAGGTGGGGCCGAAGGTATAGATGTTCTTAAAGGCCATGGCGAAGGTCTCGCCGTTGAGCTGACCGGAAACCGTCAGGTTGGTGGGCTTGCCAAAGAAGTCCTGGCTGTAGTCCACCTTGCCGTCCTCGGTCTTGGGCACATTGTTCAGGTCCAGGGTGGTCACCTGGAACATCTCGCCTGCGCCCTCGCAGTCGGAGCCGGTGATCAGGGGCGTATGGACATAGACGAAGTCCCGCTCCTGGAAGAACTGATGGATGGCATAGGCTGCCAGGCTGCGGACGCGGAACACGGCCTGGAACATATTGGTCCGGGGCCGCAGATGGGGCATGGTCCGCAGAAATTCCACGGTGTGGCGCTTCTTCTGCATGGGGTAGTCGCTGGCGGAGGGACCTTCCACGGTGACCTCGGTGGCCTGGATTTCGAAGGGCTGCTTGGCATCGGGGGTCAGCAGCAGCTCACCCTTGACGATCAGGGCAGCACCCACGTTGACCTTGGAAATCTCATTGAAATTATCCATGGTGTCATGATAGACCACCTGGACAGGGGTAAAGAAAGTGCCGTCATTGAGCACGATGAAGCCAAACTGCTTGCTGGCCCGGACAGACCGAACCCAGCCGCCGACAGTTACTTCCTTGCCCGCATAGGCGCTTGTGTTCTTGAACAGCTCTCTGACAGAAATCAGATCCATAGGAATAAAACCCTCTCTCTCGCTGAAAATATAGGCTAAGTATACGCTAAATCGGCGGAATTTACAAGAGCAAAAGGAAAAATTTATTGAAATTTCCAAAAAAATATGGGATGACGGTGTAACCAACGAATCAAAAAAACGTCTTGATAGGTGTAAGGCCCTTACAGCGATAGAAAATCAATCAGGAGATGCGGGAATGGAAGACAGTGGTATTATTGATCTTTTCTTCTCCCGATCAGAAAGCGCAATTCAGGAAGTCCATGAAAAATACGGACATTTCTGCTATAAAATCCCCTGGAACATTCTGGAAAACCGGGAGGAGCTGGCCCCATTGATTGTTTGCCGGTCATTGCAGCAGGGTGCCTTGCAGGTACGCATAGTAGGCGGTGCGGGCGGTTTGGGCGTAAATGCGGCTGATGGGGATTTGCTCGTTGTTGATGAGGCAGAATTTGCGGACGTTGTGGGCTTTTACATGGCGCAGATTCACCGCATAGCTCGCATGACACCGGCACAGGGTTTCAGTGTCCGGTTGAGAAAGAATTTCGCTGATCTTTTGCCGGGTGCGGATGGTGTGCCCGGAGAAAAGATGGAGGTAGGTGCTATGGTCATTCCGTTCCAGATAGAGGATGGAGGAGAGTAGGATTTCCAGAGGAACTCTGTTGGACAGAACGGTCAGGGTCTGCTCCTGGGTGCTGCTGAGGTTGGCAGCGGCCCGGAGGAGAAATTTGGGGAGCTGGGCTTCCAGCTGCTCCTTGAGAACCATGCCCAGGTGGGGAACATCGTAAACTTCGCTGACATACCGGGGGTAGCCGCTGACAAAAATGATTTGGCAATCGGGCCAGTTTTTCAGAATGGTCCGGGCCAGAGCGATACCGCTGTCCCGCTTCAATTCAACGTCCAGCACCGCAATGTGGAGCGGAACCTCTGGGTCTGGCAGGGCATCCGGTCCGGCCGCACAGTGGAATACGGTGCAAAACTGGGGCAGCAGTGTTTTCTGACACAATTCTCGCAGACGGTCCAGAACCAGCGGTTCGTCATCACACAGGAAAACATGCCACTGTTGGGGATTATTGGACATGGGCCATTTCTCCTTCCGTCTTTTCTGGCAACGGTATACACAAATCGGAGCGGAAACTGCCATCCCGATATTCGGTGTTCAGGGTGCCGCTGTATTTGGAGGCAATGGTATTGAGGATCCCCAGACCCAAACCGTGGGTTCGCAGGGGGTCATGCCTTTGACTCCGAACGGGCTTTTTTGCAGGGTTGGTGCAGCGGATTATCAGGCAGTTCCCACGGACCAATGCTTGCAGCTCGATTTGCTTCTGCGCTGTATCGCTGTTTAGAACGCCCTGAATGCTGTTGTCCAACAAGTTTGAAAAAATGCTGCACAGGTGGGTGCTTTCTATCGGCAGTTCGGCGGGGAGTTCCGTGCTGATGGTCAGCGCAACGCCCTTCTCCCGGCAAAGCATGGCCTTGTCAGAGAGCACCGCATCCACCAAAAGATTGCTGGTGAACCGTGGCCCGACCCGGGGGCCTACATCACGCTGCAACCGGTTCAGTTGCTGCCGTGCAAGCTCGGTCTGCCCGGAATCCATCAGACGGTAAGCGGCCTGAAGCTGGTTGTTCAGGTCGTGACGGATCTGATTCACGGTGAGAATGCTCTCCTGCAGCTGCCGATAGTACCCCATCTGCACATCCAGCTGCTCGTTGGCTCTGCGTACTTGCTGGCGCAGCTCCTCACTGTGCTGGATTTTCCACATTCCGAAAGCAAAGCCCACGTCTGCGGCAACGGACAGCAGAACGGCCAGACCGTAGAGTTGGCGGATGCCGCCGATGCTGATGCCATAGGATAGGAATCGGTTGATAATATTCATCAGCAACCCCTGGCTGATGGGGATGAGCAGGAGGAACAGCAGCGTAGGGGAAAGACGCATCCGGGGAAGGCGGTTTTTCACCAGACGGTAATAGAAAAAGCAAACCAGCGCAAAGATGGGCTGACACAGGAAGGACATCATGGCATTGCCAAAGGATCCCTTTGTGTCTGTTAGCACCTGGGCGGGGATATGGAGCTTTTCGGCCAGGGGAAAGGCGACCAGACTGACCACAAACATAATGGCAATGGTCAGCACCGCCAGTCCCAGGGTGGCCACGGCACCCTGCCATTTCTGCCCCCGGGGGCTGACACAGAAGCTGCCCACCACCGCAAACACCACCGTAAAGGTATCCAGCAAAGGGGAAGGGTTCGGAAGCAAATAGTTATTGAGGGTCCAGATGGCAAGGCCCAGAAGGCTTGCCGCCCAAACATACAGCCGGGGGTGCTTCGGCTCCACCAGTCGGGCGGATGTATAAAACAAAAGCAGATTGCCCACCAAGATATCCAGGCAATTGCAGAGAAAAATCAGAGGAAACATTGCTTACCTCCCGGAGTTGTTCTATACATTTTATTATACATGACACCGCCGGGAAAGCAAGGTGCGCCCAGAAAAAAACGTCGTTTTTAGCAGCGAACCGCCGAAATCCACACCATAACGTCGTTTCTGGCAGATGATGGAGGCGGTTCTGTGTGCTATAATAGCCATAAGATAACGCCCCCGTCCTTTGTACAGGTCCGGGGGACAGGAGGAGAGCGGCGTGTTCAAAAAGAAAAGCATGGAGACGGTCTTACAGGAGATTTATGAAGCATACCCGGATGCCTTTGCGGACGGGCGGCGGCTTTCCGGTTTGTTTGCGGATTTTTCCGGCGGACAGCTCCGGGCGCAGAAAAATCAATTGGATATTTTTCTGAAATGCGGAGGAAACACCCGGATTCTGGCCCTCCGGGACGAAGCCCCTCGGAAACAGCAGCGGGAATACCACCACCTGGTCGGAGAAATGACGGATTCCTACGGTATGCAGCAGGAATGCGCCCTGGAAATCAGCAGCACCTTCTGGAAAACGGCACTGGGCACACAGGCCCCGGCCATGGCTGGGCAGGAGAAGAAAGAGAAGCCGGCGAAAAAGCCCTCTGAAAAGCGGCCACGAGGGCAACGAATAAAGGGACTGCTGATGCTCTTTGGCAAAATGTCCGGCTTTGCGCGGTTGATGTTTGTGGTTGGTTCCTATGGCGTGATCGCCTGCACGATTCGGTTGGTACAGGTCATGATCCGAAACGGCTTCGCGGATGGGTGGTGGGTATTCTATCTACTGGACGGCATCTATCTATTGTACACAGCAGGCCTGGTCTTTTATATGATCCCCAGGGAGCCTTCCCGGCTGGAGCTAAAAGTCCTGGATTTTTTTGTAGAAGGTTGGGGTTCTTCTCCTTTCGTCGCGATCTGTTTTGTGTGTATGGTGGTTGGCATGAGCTACCCATTTCCGGTTATTTTGGAAACTGGGGCAACGTTCGAATTGGATTTCCCGGGTATCCTCGCCTGCTGGATATACAACATAGTCTGGCTCATCACATTTTTTAAATGCTCAAAAAAGAACTGCACTATGTGGTGGCAGTAGACAAATGCTTTGCACATCTTTCTAAGGAAATAAGAAAAAGGAGAGAAACAGCAATGAACGGTCAATGACAGCCGGGGACTGTTCCGGTCTTCCGGGTGCGGATTCTTTACAAGGTCTTGGCCCTGCTGGGGGCCGGGGGACAGGAGGAGAGCGGTGTGTTCAACAAAAAAAGCACGGAGTCGGTCTTAAAGGAGATTTATGAAGCATATCCGGATGCCTTTGCGGACGGGCGGCGGCTTTCCGGTTTGTTTGCGGATTTTTCCGGCGGACAGCTCCGGGCGCAGAAAAATCAATTGGATATTTTTCTGAAATGCGGGGGGAACACCCGGATTCTGGCTCTCCGGGACGAAGCCCCTCGGAAACAGCAGCGGGAATACCGCCGCCTGGTCGGAGAAATGATGGACTTCTACGGTATGCAGCAGGAACTTGCCCTGGAAATCAGCAGCACTTTCTGGAAAACGGCACTGGGTACACAGGCTCCGGCCATGGGCGGGCAGGAGAAGAAAGAGAAGCCGGCGAAAAAGCCATCGGAAAAGCAGCCAGGAGGGCAACGAATAAAGGGTCTGCTGATGCTCTTTGGGAAAATGTCCGGCTTTGCACGGCTGATGTTTGCGGTCGGTGCCTATGGCGTGATCGCCTGTACGGTCCGTTTGATACAGGTCATGATCCGAAACGGCTTCGGGTGGTGGGTATTCTATCTAATGGACGGCATCTATCTATTGTACACAGCGGTCCTGGTCTTTGATATGATCCCCAGGGAGCCTTCCCGGCTGGAGGTGAAAGTCCTGGCTTTTGTGTTGGATGATTCGAATCGTATTTTCATCATGATCTGGTTTTTGTTTATGGTGTCCGGCATGATCTGCCCGTTTCCATTTATTTTGGAAGAAATATTTTTGGATGAAATAGAAACTGCGGCAACACCCGGATTTGCGATCCTGGGATTACTCGCCTGCTGGATATACGCCATTGTCTGGGTCATCAGACTTTTTAAAAGCTCAAAAAAGAACAGCACTATGTGGTGACAGTAGACAAATGCTTTGCACATCTTTCTAAGGAAATAAAAAAAAGGAGAGAAACAGCAATGAACGGACAATTACAGCCGGGGACTGTTCTGGTCTCCCAGGCGCAGATCTCTTATAAGGTCCTGGCCCTGCTGGGGGCCGGGGGACAGGGGGAGGTTTACGAGGTGGAGACCGAGGGAACGAAGATGGCCCTCAAATGGTACTTTCCCCAAACCGCCCTGCCCCAGCAGCTGGAAATTCTGAAACGGCTGGTGGGAATGGACGCACCTGACAAGGCCTTTTTGTGGCCGGAGGACCTGATTTTTGCCCCGGAGGGAAAGACCTTTGGCTACATTATGCCCCTGCGGCAGAAAAACTACAAGGGTCTGGTGGATTTGTTGAAATGTCGGGTGGAGATGTCCCTCTATACCCGCTGCCGCACCGCCTACAACCTGGCCGGAGCCTACAAAAAGCTCCACGCCTCCGGCAACTGCTACCGGGACATCAACTACAACAACCTGTTCTTTGACCCGAACACCGGGGATGTGCTGATTTGCGACAACGACAATGTGGCCCCCGAGGATATGCCGGGGCTGGTGAAGGGTACTTACGGCTTTATGGCCCCGGAAATCATTCGGGGGGAGGCCAAACCCTCCCGGCATACGGACCAGTTTTCCCTGGCGGTGCTGCTGTTCCACCTGTTCTGCATTGCCCATCCGCTGCTGGGCAAACGGGAGTCCAATATCAAATGCTGGGACATCCACGCCCAGGATATGCTCTATGGCACCCATCCGGTGTTTATCTATGACCCCGCGGACGACAGCAACCGCCCGGATCCGGCGGTGCATGGCAACGCCATTGCCTACTGGAAGGTCTATCCCCAGGAACTTAAGGATTTGTTTACCGAGAGCTTCACCACCGGACTGTTTGACCCAAAATGGCGGGTGACGGAAAAACGCTGGATGGATGTGGCGGCCAATATGATGAGCGGCATTCGCCTTTGCCCCAAGTGCGGTGCGGAGGTTTTTTACGACACCGCAAAGGCCGAAAAAGGCCATTGCTGCTGGAATTGCAAAGCCCCTGTGGCCATGGCGGGGGTGCTGCAAATCGGCAGAAGAAGACTGCTGATCCAGCCCGATGCCCGGCTTTACCGCCACCAGATTTCCGGAGATTACGACATGCACACCGTGGTGGGTACGGTGGTTCGGAACCCCAAAAATCCCGCCCTTTTGGGTCTGCGAAACGACAGCCAGGAGAACTGGACCTATCTCAAAACCGATGGCGCCCAGCTGCCCATTGCCCCCGGCAGAAGTGCTGCCATCGTCCGGGGAGCGGGCATCGACTTTGGCTCTGAAAAAGGCGAATTCAAATAATGATAATTTGGAGGAATAACAAATGGCTGACAAACTGAAAATTCCGGGAGGAGCTTTGGCCAATCGTCCGCTGCATTTTTTCTGGATGGTGGACTGCTCCAGCTCCATGGCCGGGGACAGGATCGGTGCGGTGAACCACGCCATCCAGGAGTGCATCGAACCCATGCGGGAGGAGGCGGCGGGGAACCCCAATGCCCAGCTGTATATCCACACGCTGAAATTCGCCAGCGGCGCATCCTGGGTCACGGCAGAGCCGGTGCCTATTGAGGAGTTTGCCTGGGAGGATGTGGAGGCCAACGGCATTACCGATATGGGCAAGGCCTTTGAACTGCTGGCCGGACAACTTTCCATGCCCCCTATGCCCGACCGGGCCTTGCCCCCGGTGATCGTTCTGCTGACCGATGGCTATCCCACGGATGACTGGAAGCGGCCCCTGGAAAAGCTGCTGAAAATGCCCTGGGGCAAAAAAGCCGTAAAGGTGGCCATTGCCATCGGCAAGGATGCGGAGCGGAGCGTGCTGGAGGCATTCACCGGCAACCCGGAGGCCGTTTTGGATGCGGGCAACCCGGAAGTGCTGACCCATTTCATCAAGTGGGCCTCCACCGTTGCCAGTGCCGTTTCCAACCCCACCAGCAATCCTACGGAGGTCGGGGATGTGCAGGAGACGGAGCAGTCCTCTCAGGAAACCCAGGAACCCCGTATGCTGGACGGCAACATCACCCTGCCGGATTTGGATGACGTGAATGCGGAAGATGTGTGGTAAGCACACCGCTGCCATGGGAGAACCCACATGATGCAACGAATTATTGGGGAGTCCATTCAGGGCTATACCCACATTCAGCGAAATCTGGAATGCCAGGATAGAAAGTTATCCCGGGAATTGGAGGATGGAAGCCTGGTTTTGTCCGTGGCGGACGGCCACGGAAGCCGTTCCTGTCCCTATAGCGGCACGGGTGCGGAGTTGGCGGTGAATACCTTCTGCAAACTCATCGATGAACTCCACTTTGGCTTCCAAAACGCCGGGGACCTTTTTGACTTCCAAAACGCCGAGGACTTTTCGGGCTTCCAAAACGCCGAGGACCTTTCGGGCTTCCTCAACCACCAGGGCAGCCTGAAATTTGCCCAGACGGTGGAGCGGGCCTGGAAAGAGGCCGTACAGACCCTCCACCGGGAGAAAGGCCTGCCCATGCCCATGACCCAGACAGGGGAGGAGGACCTGAACGCCCTCTACCGCCTGTACGGCACCACGCTGCTGGGACTGCTGATTGCCCCAACGTTTGTATTTGCCTTTCAGATCGGGGATGGGGACATTACCTATGCCGACGATGGGGGCGTACAGCCGGTGGTGGTGGCGGACAAGCTCTTAGGGGTGGAGTCCCATTCCCTGTGTTCCCGGGAGGCCTGGAAAAAGGCGGTTTCCACGGTGCATTTTCAGCCCTGGGAGCAGCATTTGCCCTGTGCCTTCCTGCTCTCTACCGATGGGCTGTCCAACAGCTATGCGGATGACGAGGCCTTCGGGCAGACCTGCGCACAGTATTTTGAAGCCTTAAAGACCTATGGCCCTGACACGGTGGAGGAAAATCTGCCGGAATGGCTCTCGGAAACCAGCCGTTTGGGCTGCGGAGACGACACCACCTTGCTGATGGCCTACCTCGCTCCTGACGGTTGGGAGCCACAGGCACAGAAAGCAGAAGAAAAAGAGGAGGAATGAGCCAATGAATGCAATGGTCATCCTGCAAAAATGCGGACAGTCCGGAAAGACCTTCGGCATCCGTGTGCAGCAGATGGAGGACGGGGAATGGTACGAAACCTGGGCCTTCCCCATTGACGAGGCCCGGGCAGGGCGGGAGGGGTACACGAGTATGAATATCAAAAGCTGTTTGCCCCAGACTGCGGAATACCCCGGCTGCCCCTATTGCGGCACCAAGGGCTGGTTTTATGACTGGAACTGTAAGAAAATCAGCTGCTATCACGGCGGGACTCGTCACAGCTGCCCCTGGTGCGGCGGGGAATATGATGTTGTTACATCACAGGACAAGTTTGATTTCAGCGGCGGCGACCTATAGGAGGCGTACATATGAAACGATGGACAAGCTGGCTTCTTGCCACCGTACTGACGGCCTTCCTGCTGAGCTGCGGCGGAAAAACGGCCCTGGATATTCTGGCCGTTCCTGCAGAAGCCTCTATATTGGATTTATGGAAGAACTGGAAAACCACAGAACTTCGCACTGCGGAGGACTTGGAAAAGCTGCGCAAAAACCCGGAGGGCCGCTTTGAGCTGACCCAGGATATTACCGTGAACGGCTCCACTTTTTCTCCCATTGAGGAGTTCAACGGAACTCTGAACGGAAACGGCCACTGGATTTTTGGCCTGTCTCCCCGGGTCGAGAGCAATGTGGTCACAGGGCTGTTTGATTCCCTGGGCAGCAAGGCCGTGGTGCATAGCCTGGGCGTTGAGGTGAAGGTTCAGATGTATGACCGGCTTCCCGCCCATATTTCCGGCATGGCCAGAAGCAACCAGGGAACCGTTGAGTGCTGCTATGTGCTCTCAACCATCCAATGCAGCGCATCCGGTGGGGCAGAGGAAGCCATGGATTTGGGCGTTTACGCACCGGTGGCCCAGAACAACAGCGGCAAAATCAATGATTGCACCCTACAGACCACCGGAACGGGTTTTGGCGTTGTCTACGGTGCTGTAGAGGAAAACAACGGCTCTATTACGAATTGCAAGGTGGAGCTGAATACGGATGGATGCTGGAATGTCAGCGGCATTGCCGCCCGAAACTGGGAAACCGTGAAAGACTGCACGGTGTCTGTCAATGCAAAATACGTTCAGAATTTCTACTATGTAGCCTCCCAGAATTACGGCACCGTCCAAAACAGCCATTTTACCGCCCAATTACAGGCACCTGTGGCCGCAATGCCTTTCTGGGATGCCAGCTACCCGGGGATAAGCGAGAGCTTTGACAGCTCCAATACCGTCCAGGTATCAAACCTGCCCGATAGCTACAGCATTGGGGGATGCCAAGGCAGCGGTACCCAGTGGGGCCCCTATCTTTTAAAAACGCCGGAGGATTTGGAACAGCTGCGCGCCATGCCAAACGCCTGGTTCCGGCTGGAAGACGACATAGATTTCCGGGGAAGAACCTTCGCTCCCATCAAAGAATTCAGCGGCGTTCTGGAAGGAAACAACCATGCCATCTATGGGCTTTCCTATGAATTTTCCCCCGGCGAAAGCATCCAGGCGGCAGCTCTGATCTGGAATCTGACCAGTGAGGGGCGAATTGAAAATCTCTCCCTTTCCTGTTCCATGGATGCAGGAAAACTGGAAAATGCCGACGGTGCGGGATTGGTTCTGAGCAATGGAGGCACCATTATGGGCTGTGCGGTTACGACCTACGCTGCCAACTGCCATGCCATCGGCGGCATTACCAGGAACAATACAAGTTCCGGCATCATCAAGGACTGCTCTGTATACCTAAACGCTGACAGGTGCGGTTTTGTAGGCGGCATTGCGGAATATCAGACCGGGGCACTGCTGCGATGCACGGCCCAGCTTGAGGTCAAGACCCCCACCGGCATGGGTGGTATTTCCTATGCAAACGGCGGCACCCTCCAGGACTGCACCGCAGGCGGCACCGTTGATACGAGAAATACGAACGGCATTTTAGCCTCCCTGATCGGAGAGAACTTGGGCAACAGCTACGTATCCGGCTCCCAGGGAACGGTATACAACACAGCCACCGGAAACTACCTGCCCTCCATCGGCAATTCCTGAAAATGTAAAAACCACAAAGCCCGGCGGATGAACCCGCCGGGCCTAATACTCTTATACGTAAAACCCGGGGCCTGAATGAATCAGGCCCCGGTGCTATTTATTTGCTTCTGGCCACGCTCTTGCGGACCAGGGCACGGTGGAGTCTGGCTTCTGCCAGACGAAGATCGGTATCCGTGGAGTTCTTGTTGTGCAGAACGTCCTCTGCCCGGTGCTGAGATGCCTCCGCACGGTTCACGTCAATCTTGTCTGCCCACTCAAAGGTGGTGGGAACCAGGGTCACAGCGCCGTCTACAACGCTGAGCATACCGCCGATACAGGCGGCTTCCCGGCGCTGTCCGTCGGCAATGACCGTGGCTCTGCCCATGCCCAGGGGGGTCACAAAATTGATGTGACGGGCCATGATGGCCAGATCGCCGGTGGTGGAGCGGACAATGAGCCGCTCGGCGCTGCCGTCGTAGATCAGGCCGTCAGGGGTGACGATTTTCAGGGGGAAGGTGCTCATGCCTTCTCACCGCCCCGATACTTTTCCACGACCTCGTCGATGGAGCCGGCGAACAGGAAGTAGGATTCGGGAATATCGTCATGCTTGCCCTCGATGATCTCCTTAAAGGACCGGATGGTCTCCTTCAGAGGCACATACTTGCCCTTGTAGCCGGTGAACTGCTCGGCGACGTGGAAGGGCTGGCTCAGGAACCGCTGGACCTTCCGGGCGCGGTTAACCGTCAGCTTGTCCTCGTCGCTCAGCTCGTCCATACCCATGATGGCGATGATGTCCTGCAGCTCCTTGTAGCGCTGCAGAATGCTCTGCACGGCACGGGCGGTTTCGTAGTGCTCCCGGCCCACGATCTCCGGGGACAGGATCCGGGAGGTGGAGTCCAGGGGGTCAACGGCGGGGTAGATGCCCAGGCTGGCAATGCCGCGGTCCAGAACGGTGGTGGCGTCCAGGTGGGCGAAGGTGGTGGCAGGGGCGGGGTCTGTCAGGTCGTCAGCAGGCACGTAAACAGCCTGGACGGAAGTGATAGAGCCGTCCTTGGTGGAGGTGATGCGCTCCTGCAGAGCGCCCATTTCCGTTGCCAGGGTGGGCTGGTAGCCGACGGCGGAGGGCATACGGCCCAGCAGTGCGGAAACCTCGGAACCGGCCTGGGTGAAACGGAAGATGTTGTCGATGAACAGCAGCACGTCCTGATGCTTCACATCCCGGAAGTACTCTGCCATGGTCAGGCCGGACAGGCCTACACGCATACGGGCTCCGGGGGGCTCGTTCATCTGACCGAAGACCATGGCGGTCTTGGAAATAACGCCGGATTCGGTCATTTCATTGTACAGGTCGTTGCCCTCACGGGTACGCTCGCCAACGCCGGTGAACACGGAGTAGCCGTTGTGGGCAGTGGCGATGTTGTAGATCAGCTCCTGAATCAAGACGGTCTTGCCAACGCCTGCGCCGCCGAACAGACCGATCTTACCGCCCTTGGCATAGGGGCAAATCAGGTCGATGACCTTGATGCCGGTTTCCAGAATCTCGGTAGCGGGCTGCTGCTCCTCATAGGAGGGGGCGGGGCGGTGGATGGGCCAGCGCTCCTGGGTGGCCACATCGGGCTTGTTGTCGATGGGCTGGCCCAGCAGGTTAAAGACCCGGCCCAGGCATTCTTCGCCCACGGGCACGGAAATGGGGGCGCCGGTATCGGTGACCTCCGTGCCGCGCTGCAGGCCGTCGGTGGAGGACATGGCGATACAGCGGACCACATTGTCACCGATGTGCTGTGCGACCTCTGCAATGATCGTCTTGTCTCCGTTGGGGACTTCGATGGCGTTCAGCAGACTGGGCAGCTGATCCTCCTCGAAGCGGATATCCAGAACAGGGCCCATGATCTGGACCACAGTTCCTTTGTTTTTGGTCATGAATTTCAACTCCTCATGTTTAGGGTTCGCGGCTTAAGAGCCTGCCACGATCTCGGTGATCTCCTGGGTAATGGAGGCCTGACGGGCGCGGTTGAACTTGAGGCTCAGGTCCGCGATCATGTCTTCGGCATTCTGGGTTGCGGAATCCATTGCGCTGCGGCGCGCGGCCTGCTCAGAGGCCCGGCTTTCGCAGAGGGTTCCGTAGAGAACGCCGCCCAGATACTCGGGGACGATGGAGGCAAAGACCTCCTCCCCGGAGGGCTCGTAAAGAATACCGCTTTCGGCACCGTTTTTGCGCATTGCCTCGTCACAGGTCAGAGGCAGCAGCTGCATGGTGTCCGGGGTCTGGGAGAGCATAGAAACGAAATTGGTATAGGCAATCTGGATGCCGTTGTATTCACCGTTCAGAAAGCCGCGGCTGAGCTGCTTGGCAATGGAGAAGCAGTCGCCGATGGAAACACCGGCAGCCTCGGCGTAGGTTTCCGTGAGAACGGGAATCCTGTGGCCGACGCAGTAGTCCAGCGCCCGCTTGCCAATGGGCAACACCAGAGCCTCGGGACAGCTGTCGATCTTCGCCTGAACCAGCTTGAGCACATTGCTGTTGTAGCCTCCGGCAAGACCACGGTCACCGGCAATGACGATGAACACGGTTTTGCCTTCGCTGCGGGAAGCGAAGAAGGGGGAGGAAAAGTCCCGATTGGTGCGGATAATATCTTCAATGGTGGAGCGCAGGATCTCAAAATAGGGCCGGGAATTCTGAACCTGGGCCTGGCAGTGCCGGAGCTTGGAGGCAGCGACCATTTCCATGGCCTTGGTGATCTGCTTGGTACTCTCCATGCTTCGGATGCGGTTTTTGATCTCCTTGGTGGAAACACCAGCCATGCTGTTTCCCTCCTTTTATGCCGGGTTGAACTGCGCGACCAGCTCTTCCAGCGCCTTTTTCAGCGCTTCCTCGGTTTCGGGCTCCAGTTTGCCGGTGGAGCGGATGGCCTCCAGCACATCGCTGTGCAAGTTTTCCATGTGCTCTTCCAGCCGCTTCTCAAATTCGGGAATCTGGTCCACGGGAATGGAGGTCAGATAGCCCTTGGTAACGGCATAGATGATGCAGACCTGCTGGGCAACCTCCTTGGGGGAGTTGTTCTTCTGCTTCAGCACGGCCACGATGCGTTCGCCAAGGGCAAGCCGCTGCTTGGTATCGGCATCCAGGTCGGAGCCAAACTGGGCAAAGCTCTGCAGCTCCCGGTACTGAGAGTACAGCAGCTTTAGCGAGCCTGCAACCTTCTTCATGGCCTTGATCTGGGCGTCGCCGCCTACACGGGACACGGAGATACCGGGGTTCACGGCGGGCATAATGCCGGAGTTGAACAGCTCGGTTTCCAGGAAGATCTGGCCGTCGGTAATGGAGATGACGTTGGTGGGGATATAGGCAGAAACGTCGCCGGCCTGGGTCTCGATGATGGGAAGGGCAGTCAGGCTGCCGCCGCCCAGCTCGGGAGACAGCTGTGCAGCCCGCTCCAGAAGACGGGAGTGGAGGTAGAACACGTCGCCGGGGTAAGCCTCCCGTCCGGGGGGACGGCGGATCAGCAGAGAAATTGCACGGTACGCCACGGCGTGCTTGCTCAAATCATCGTAGATCACCAGCACGTCCTTGCCCTGGTGCATGAAGTATTCGCCCATGGTGCAGCCGGAGTAGGGGGCAATATACTGCATAGGCGCCAGCTCAGAGGCGGTAGCGGAGACCACGATGGTGTAGTCCATAGCGCCGCCCAGAGTCAGGTTGTCCACCACCTGGGCCACGGTGGAACGCTTCTGACCGATGGCTACGTAGATGCAGATGACGTTCTTGCCCTTCTGGTTCAGAATGGTATCGGTGGCGATGGTGGTTTTGCCGGTCTGGCGGTCGCCGATAATCAGCTCACGCTGGCCCCGGCCAATGGGAATCATAGAGTCAATGGCCTTGATGCCGGTCTGCAGAGGCACGGATACGTGCTTTCTTTCAATGATGCCGGGGGCAGGGGATTCGATGGCTTTGTAAGCCTCGGCTTCAATGGCGCCCTTGCCGTCGATGGGCTCGCCCAGCGCGTTGACAACGCGGCCAATCAGGTTCTTGCCAACGGGCACGGACACGACCTTGCCGGTACGCTTGACAATGTCGCCTTCCTTAATGCCCTGGTCAGAGCCCAGGATAACGATAGAGACAGTCTCTTCTTCCAGATTCTGTGCCATGCCGTAGGAGCCGTCGGGGAATTCCACCAGCTCGCCCGCCATGCACTTGTCAAGACCGGAGGCCTTGGCGATGCCGTCACCCACCAGGATAACGACACCGGTTTCACTGACCTCGATCTTGTTTTCGTAGTTCTTGATCTGACTACGAATGATTTTGGTTATTTCTTCGGGTCTAAGTTCCATACAGTCCCTGCTTTCTCGTCAGAGTACGGTGTTTTTCAGCAGTTCCCGGACGGAATCCATTCTGTGAGAAATGGTATCGTCCAGCCGCTGCCCATCGTAGTCCAGGCGGACACCGCCCAGGCACGTGGGATCGACCCGGTTCGTCAGCACAATGGTCTTGCCGGTGGTCCGGGTCAGCTTCTGGGTCAGGGCCTGGGCCTGCTTCTCCGAAAGGGGAACGGCGGTAACGGCTTTGACACTCAGAATATTGTGGTCTTCATTATAGTGCTTTTCATAGCTTTCGCAGCAGTGGGGGAAATGGTGCATATAGCCCTTTTCGGTGAGAATTTTCAGGAAGTTCAGCACATATTGGTTGATTTTCCCCCGAAAACTGTCATCCAGGACCTTGCACCGTTCCTGCTTGGAAATGGCGTGGCTGCCGAGCAGCTTGATAAACTCCGGGGAGAGCCGGAAGCTCTCATTGAGGGCTTTCAGCTGCTCCAGAATCTCGTCCTGCTGGTTTTCGCCGCAGGCAAGCTCATACAGAGCCTCTCCGTAAACGCTTCCAACCTGGGTCATACGTTATCACCCAATTCGTCGATAAAGCGGTCGATGAGGCCTGCCTGATCTTCCTCAGCCAGCTCCTTCTCCACGACCTTTCCGGCAATGGCCAGGGCCAGACCGGAAATCTCGTTTTTGGCATCGTTGATGGCCTTTTTCTTTTCCTGTGCAATGTCGGCGCTTGCCTTGCTCTTGATCTGGGCGGCGGCCTGCTGGGCCTCGCCGATGATCTTGTCGCTGCGCTCGGTGGCGGTCTTCTGGGCGGTGGTCAGGATCTCATTGGCTTTCGCGTTGGCCTGAAGCATATTGTCTTCATAGGTCTTCTTGATTTCCATGGCCTCCTGCTTGGCCTTCTCCGCATCGGTGATCTCCTTGTCAGCGGCGCTGCGGCGCTGATCCAGGACGGCAACGATCTTATCCAGGAAAAACTTTTTGATGATCAGCATCTGAATAAACAGATTGCAGATGTTGGCAATCAAGGTAAGCGGCTCCACTGCCACTAAGGACTGATAAATGGTCTCCATTGATTTGCCTCCTTCCGGTGTAGAATAAAAACGATGTTACGCCGGAATATCAGCCCAGGAACTTCATGAACTGGCCGGGAGCGAAGAAGATCAGCAGCAGGCCGGTAACGAAGCCGTAAATACCGGTGGTCTCGGAAAGAGCAACACCAAGGATCAGGGTGCTGGTCACATCGCCCTTGCACTCGGGCTGACGGCCGATGGCCTCACAGGCACGGGCAACAGCGTTGCCTTCGCCGATACCGGGGCCGACACCGGCGATCAGAGCCAGACCGGAGCCGATGGCACAGCCGGCCAGTGCGATACCTTTTGCCAATACAGTGTAATCGTTCATAGAATTAGCCTCCTATTTTTACTCTTGGGGTTTGTATTCAAATGGCTGCTTGTGGGATTAGCCCGCAGCCTGTTTGATGAAGATGGTGGTAAGGGTGCAGAAGATGAATGCCTGGATGCAGCCGGAGAACCAGTCGAAGTAGAAGCTGGTAATGGCGGGCAGGCCCACGGTCAGCCAGGGGAACTTGGCGAAGACACCGCCGAAGCTGGTCAGCAGCCCCAGAACGCCCAGCACAGCAAAGACAATACCGAAGAGGAACAGTTTCTTCTTGCCCTTCTTCTTCCCGAAGAAGATCATCAGTCCGCCCACAACGGCGATGGCAATGGCGATGATCCGATTGGAGCCCAGAGCGCCGAAGAGGGCATAGCTGGCAGCGGTCAGAGAGCCATAGATCAGGGCGCTGATAACGGTGCCGGAGAGGATATTGCCGAAATGACGGCAGGCCATGCTGATGGGGGTAAAGAGCTCGGACATGACGTTGATGGGGGCCATGACGAAGATGGGGTCAAGAAAGCCCTTCAAATAGCCGCCAATGCCGGAGGCCTTGATCTTGTGGTAGGTGATCAGCACAAAGACCACCAGCGCCCAGCCCAGCTCCGTCATCAGGTCTGCCGTGGGGCTCCAGATGCCCAGAAGGCTGATCAGATTGGAGACGATGCTGGTGATGAAGATGGTGCCGACCAATGGAATGTACCGGTCAAATTCCGTTCCCATTTTGTCGTGGACGAAATTTACAAGGGCATTGTAAATGGTTTCCGCTGCGGCCTGCTTCCGGGAGATGTTCGTCACCTTCAGGTTGGAGCCCAGCCAGATGCACAGGGCGGAGATGACGATCATAACCAGCCAGCTGACCACAAGGGTCTGGGTTACGTGGACCGTGCCGAGAATGGGCACATTTTCAAAGGTGGCAAGAATTTTTGCGCCGTTGATTGACATTTCCATAGGAAATACTCACCTCATCTGAAATATCTGTATTGATTCTTTCTTATTTACGCTTCAAAAGGCCCCAGGTCCTCTTCCGTCTCCTCTTCCACCGGTGCTTCCGCGGGGGCGGCCGGTGCGGCGGGCCTGGCTGCGGCGTCTTCCGCAGGGAAGAGCTTTCCCTTCATCTGCAGATAGTAGATGACCACATTGGGGAAGAACAGCGGGATCATGGCGGAGAGCACATTGACACCGGGAATCAGGAAGGCGGCAATGACCCAGAGAATTTGCAGCAGCTTTCTCAGATTGTAGCCATTGCGAACTCTGGTTTTCACCAGCTTCTCATCCGATGCGTTTGCGGTGGCCTTTTGCAGGGTAATGCACATCAGGGCAAAACAGAGGATGGCCATCAAGGTGCCGCCAACCGTGCCGGTAAGAATGCGGTAGCTGAATGTACCGATTCCGAGAAGGCTCAAAAGCCAGAACACCAGGACCTGAACACAGGCGCAGATACCGCTGCCAATGGCAATGCGGGTAACCTCTTTTCGGGAAGCAGACTGCAAAATCATAGAAACAACGCGCTCCTTTTCACTAATCGTGGCTGTTGAAGCTGACGCCGGGGTCTCGCGGCTTTTCGTCTTTGTCCTTTTTGTGCCCCGAGGCTTCCAGCATGGCTCTCGCCGTGTCCCGAAAACCGATGGCGGCTGTTATGAGCCCGCAGAAAATCCCCGCTACAATGACCCAACTGCCCCAGCCCCAGCGCTCTTGAAGCCACACGGCAAGCATGATGAACAGGATCAGCGGGAACACAACGGAGATGCCGAATTGCGGAACCCAGATCAGCAGATTCCAGTGCTTCATAGCTCGCCTCCTCACATAAGGGTATTGTATCGCAAATCCGGCTTTCTTGCAAGAGAAATTATTGATCAGATTTCAATTTCTGTCAGAAAACCGGACGGGAAACAACCGATATTTTTCGGGAAATGTAAAAATTTTTCGCAACCACTTTTCAATTCTAATAAAATATAGTAAACTGAAAAGAAATTGACCCGGGGCCTTTGGAAGCCTGCGCACGGAATGGCTGCATTCCTGTGCACAGCGCGGGAATAGAACCGGCTGACAGCATTTTACACCGCCCGAATCCGGATTATTCGCCCGGTGAACAGAAGAGAATGGGAGAGAAGCATTGTGGAGCAGGAATTGGAGATTTTGCAGGGCAGCATTGAATCTGTGGTCTATCAGAACTATGACAACGGCTATTCCGTGCTGCGGCTGAATATCGGGCAGAAGCAGGCGGTGACCGTGGTGGGCACCATTCCGCTGCCGGTTGTGGGCGAGCGGCTGATGGTCACGGGAAAGTGGAGCACCCACTCCAATTACGGCCGCCAGTTTGAGGCGGAGTTTCTGGAGCGCCTCATGCCGGAAACGGCCTCCCAGATCCAGGCCTATCTGGCCGGGCGGGTCATCAAGGGCATTGGACCGGTGTCCGCCGCCCGCATTGTGGCCAAGTTCGGGGACAAAACCCTGCAGATTATGGAGCGGGAGCCCATGCGCCTGGCAGAGGTCTCCGGAATTTCCGAGGCCCGGGCCAAGGCCATCGGCGAGGAATTCCGGGTTCGCGTAGGCATGCGGCAGCTGATGGAGTTCTTTGCCCAGCACCAGCTCCCGGCAGAGCTGGCTCTGCGGGCCTACAAGCTCTTCGGGGAGAGCACCGTGGATTTGCTGTATGACGACCCCTATCTATTGATGGACGAGGGGCTGGAAGCGCCCTTTGCGGCGGTGGATCGGTTCGCCATCGAGCTGGGCATTGCGGGGGATGACCCCCGGCGGGTAGAGGCCGGCATTCTCTTCCAGCTGGAATACAACCTGACTGTGGGCCACAGCTTCCTGCCGGAACGAAAGCTGCTGGAATCCTCGGCCCAGCTGCTGTCCCTAGACCCGGAGACCGTCGGCGCGGGCATTGCCCGGCTGATCGAGGCCGGGCGGCTGGTGCGGTCCTCCTTGAAGGACATTACGGTGGACTACCTGCCGGAGCTCTACGAGGCGGAGGCCTACAGCACCCAGCGTCTGCTGGAATTCGGCAAAAAGGCATTCCCGGAGCCGGACGACCTGGAAGACCAGATCGCCGCCATTTCCCGGGAAAGCGGCATTGCCTATTCCGAGGAGCAGACCCAGGCCATCCGGGAGGCGGCAACCTCCGGTTTGCTTCTGATCACCGGCGGCCCCGGCACCGGCAAGACCACCCTTTTGAAGGGCATTCTGGAGCTCTTTGGCCGGATGCAGCTGCGCTGTCTGGTGGCGGCCCCTACGGGCAGAGCTGCCAAGCGCATGAGCGAGGTGACGGGGGAGGAGGCCTCCACCATTCACCGCCTTCTGGAGGCGGGCATCGACCAGAACACGGGAAAGATGTACTTCGCCCGGGATGAGGCAAACCCCTTGAAGGCCGACGCGGTGATTGTGGACGAGATGTCCATGGTGGATATCCGACTGCTGCACAGCCTTTTGCGGGCCATCCCCAAGGGAAAGCGCCTGATTCTGGTGGGAGACCCGGACCAGCTGCCGCCTGTGGGACCGGGGAGCCCCTTCAGCGATATGCTGCGCAGCGGCGCGCTGCCTGCCGTGCGCCTGACGGAGATCTTCCGGCAGGCCCAGCAGAGCCTGATCGTAATGAATGCCCACAGAATCAACCGGGGCGAAATGCCGGACCTGAAAAATGTAAAAAGCGACTTCTTTTTCATGCGCCGGTCCTCCGAGGAGGACATGGTCAAGCTCATTCGGGACCTGTGCACTACAAGACTGCCCAAAAACATGGGCATTCCGCCGGAACAGATACAAGTCCTTTCCCCCACTCGCAAGGGGGGCGTTGGAACCGTGGCGCTGAACAAAATGCTGCAAAGCGCCCTGAACCCCTCCGGGCCGGACAAGCGGGAGCACCAGTACGGGAACTACTGCTTCCGGGAAGGGGACCGGGTCATGCAGATTCGGAACAACTACGATATTGTCTGGAAGAAGACCGACGGCAGCGCTGCCGGGACCGGTATCTTTAACGGAGATGTGGGCCTTGTCCGGGAAATTGACCGGGAGAAGGAATCCATGAAGGTGGTCTTTGACGACCGGGAGGCGGAGTACGACTTCACCCAGCTGGGAGAGCTGGAGCCCGCCTTTGCCATTACGGTTCACAAGAGCCAGGGCAGCGAATACCGGGCGGTGATCCTGACAGCCTGGGGCGGCTCCCCCTATCTGCTCACGAGAAGCGTCCTCTATACGGCCATTACCCGGGCCAAGGAGCTGCTGATCATCGTGGGCCGGGAGGAGACCGTTGCAGCCATGACGCAGAACGCTGTGAAAAACCGCCGCTATACGGGCTTGAAGCTGCGCTTGCAGGGGAAAGCCCAATGAGCGGCGCAAAACGGCTTTTAGGTGGCCTGCTGGATCTCCTGTTTCCGCCGAAATGTGCCCTGTGCGGCAGGCTGCTGGATCGGGAGACGGACCTTTGCCGGGACTGTCGGAAGGAAACAGAGGAATTTCCGGCCAGCGCACCGAAAAAGCATCCGGATCAAAAAACAGGGCCGCAATTTCTTGACAGTTTCACCGCAGTCTGGTACTATAAGGGGAAGGTTCGGGACGGAATTCTGAATCTCAAGTTCCATTACCGGGTAGATCTGGCAGCGCCCTTCGGAAGGGCCGTTGCCATGAAGCTCCTGCGGGAGCACCCCGGGGACTTTGATTGCATCACATGGGCACCCGTCAGCTCCCGGCGAAAACTCCGCCGGGGCTACGACCAGTCGGAGCTGATCACCAGGACAGTTGGCAAGGAGCTGGGGCTCCCCGTGAAGCGCCTGCTGAAAAAGCGGCGCAATACCCGTGCACAGTCCACGCTGACAAAGGAGCAGCGCCGGGCCAATGTGTTGGGAGCCTATGTCTGTGTGAACAAGGACGCAGTGTGCGGAAAACGGGTGCTGCTCATTGATGATGTATTTACCACCGGTGCTACCGCACAGGAGTGCGCCAAGGTGCTGCTGACCGCGGGGGCCAAAAGCGTTGCCTGCGCTGCGGTGGCTTCGGCGTCCAAAAACGAAGAATAGAATGCGCTTGCGCATGGAGGTTTGCTATGCAGTTATTTTCCAATGACCTGGGCGTAGACCTGGGTACATCCAATGTTCTTATTTATGCAGACGGCAAGGGCTTGGTGGTCCGGGAGCCCTCTGTGGTGGCTGTGGACCGGAATACCGGCAAGATTTTGCAGGTAGGCTCTGCGGCCAGAAATATGCTGAACCGTACCCCCGGCAACGTGGTGGCCATGCGCCCGCTGAAGGATGGCATCATCTCCGATCACGAGATGACCGTCAAAATGCTCAGCGAGATGTTCAAAACCGCCACTACCGCCTCTCTCTTTACCCCCAAGCCCCGTGTGGTCATCAGCGTGCCCAGCGGCGTGACGGAAATTGAGGAGCGAAACGTCATCAATGCCGCCATCGAGGCCGGTGCCCGAAGAGTATTCCTCATTGAGGAGCCCCTGGCTGCGGGCCTGGGCGCGGGACTGAACCTGAAAGACCCCAATGGCCACATGGTGGTGGATATCGGCGGCGGCACCACGGATATCGCGGTGCTGAGCATGAACGGCGTTTCCGTGTCTTCTTCTTTGAAGGTTGCAGGCGATGCCTTTGACGAGGCCATTATGCGCTATGTTCGCCGTCAGCACAGCATGATCATCGGTCAGGTCACTGCCGAGGAGATCAAAATTCAGATCGGCGAGGTCTATCCCAGAAACGAGGAGCTGACCATGAACGTCAAGGGCCGGGACTATAAGACCGGTATGCCCAAGATGGTCACAGTGAGCTCCAAGGAAATCTATGAGGTTCTGCGCCGCCCTGCCAGAATGATCGCCGACGAAGTCATGGCGGTGCTGGAGCAGACCAGCCCGGAGCTGGTCAGCGATGTGTCCGAAAACGGCCTGACCCTTACCGGCGGCTCCGCTCAGCTCTGGGGCTTTGCAGAACTGCTCATGGAGCGCACCGGCATTCCCTGCATCCTGGCCGACGACCCGGATTCCTGCACGGCCTATGGCTGCGGCAAGAGCCTGGCCTGGATCAACAATATGGAAGAAGGCCCCATCAACATCGCCCGGAAGCGGGCCATGAAGAGCGGCCTGTGACGCAATAGACCCCGGTTCCGTTTTTGGAACCGGGGTAAGTTTTTTTATGGAGCTTACAGAGCCAGGAAGAAGTTTCTCCGCAGCAGGGCCTCCTCGCAGCGCTGGCACAGGTAGTCGCCGGAATAGACGGTTTCGCCGGCCTGGCTGGGGTCGCCGCAGCGGGTGCAAAGGGGAGAGGTGGTCTGCTTTTTCTCATAAATCCAGTAGGAGGTGCTCTTGGGGGTGATGTCGCTCCAGGCGTGGCGGTCCTGCTGGTGGGCGGGCAGACGCTTGTAGTTGTAGATATTGGAGTCGCGGACCTGAACGCCGTCCTCGTCGATGCTTTCCAGCACAATGTAGTGGCCGCCTCTGGTCCAGTAGCCCTTCGTCTGGGAGGACACCACAACGTAGCCGTCCTCCAGGGCCTGCTTGGCTTCGTTGGGCTGGAAGGTCTGCTTCTTCAGATAGAAGCCCAGCACCGGGGGCTCATACTTGAAGATCATGGCATCGGTGCCGTTGCTGTGGCAGTATCTGCCGTAGCGGGCGCAGAGGGTGGGGGGTGTCAGCTCCGTATCCGTCATATAGGTGGAGAGCATGGCAAGGCTTGTGATGCCGCAACCATGGGAGCGGAGCTTATAATTGCCATACATGGTGTTGCCGAAGTCCTGCTGCAAATAGATGGGAATCTCCGGGTAGCGCTCATGGGCGATGTCCTTGTAGAGCACACCGTCATAGGTGAGGGCAGTGGTTTCCGATGTCAGCGCAATGGCGGAATATGTAATCCGGATGGGGTTTTCGTCCAGACACTTCTGCACGAAGTCGCGGAGCTTCTGCTCCTTGGCGCTCTGCTCTGCCTGAACCTGTCCCTGGGAATAGACCCGGGAAATGTAGAGCATATGAATGCCACTGCCGTCGCGAATGATGGTGGTATCTCCTGCCTGACGCTCTGGATCAAAGCACCATGCGTCCAGCTCAGAGGTGAGCTGCCCCTGATGCACCTGGTGGTAGAAGCCGCCCTCTTTGTAGGTGGCCTCCTCCTTGGATTCGGCGTAGGCAATCTCTGCAAAGCTGCCCTCGCAGCGGCGGAAGCTTGCCTTCCAGGAGTTCAGCTTGCGCTCTGCATCCCGGTAGCGGTTGGTCCAGCTCTGTTCGCTGGAGGTGTCCTCCGGCAGCAGGAGGATGTGGCGAAGGTCCACATAGCTTTCTCCGGAGGGGGCGGTTTCGGTTTCTTCCTCCGTAGGCTCCAAATAGTAGCCCATGGTGGTCAGGTACATATAGGCGTAGTTGTAGTCTGTGGCGGCCTGGAGCATGGCTCCCTGTAAGCTGTCGGACAGGGAATCCAGATAGGCCTGATGCATGGTGTTGGGGGCAAAGAACCTGTTTTCGCCGTACAGAAATTTGATGGCGGGAATATTGACCATGCACTCCGCATGCAGCTCCTCATCCGGCGCGAAGGCAGCGTCAATGGGCATTTCCTCGGCCTCGGCATTGCAGATCAGGGCCTGGACTGTCTGCCAGCGGTGCAGTGCCTGCTTGAGAAAATACTGCTGCCAGCTGTTGACGGTGCTGTCTATGGGGCAGGCCTGGGTGTCCAGACCCTGGGTCATATCCGGGACCTGTTCCGGGTTGGATGCCAGGTAGGAGGCAATCTCCATTTCGTAGTACGCCTGCAAGACCTCATTGGTCAGCTCTTTGCTGCCCATGGTGGCGACGGCGGCGGTATTTGTGGCTGTGGCAGTGTAGGAGCCCTTACAGGTTACGCTATTGGGGTCTCCGTCCGGGGGCACCGTGGTTTCCGGGACAGTTTCCGTGGTTTCTGTAGGGGCGGCCACTTCTTTGGCGGCGTTGCTGCCGGGTGTCTGCATTCCGCAGCTTGCCAGCCCCAGCAGAAGCAGAATGGCCAGAAGGGCCAAACATCTTTGTTTCATTGATATCACCTGCTCGATTTCTTTCATAAGGACAAATGCGGGGGAAACCGCATTTCCGGTTCCGTATTAGTTTACCACAGGGCGGTGCAGAACGCAAGGCCGGAATGGGACGGGTTTTGACGCAAAAAGTACCGCAGGCCAGCTGCGGTACTTGCGGTTTAGTCCTGATCCCAGTTGTGCCAGGTGTTCTGCACGTCGTCGTCGTCGTCGAACAGCTCCAGCATCTTCTCCATCTTCTCAGCGTCCTCGGCGGACAGCTTCACATAGTTCTGGGGAACCATCTCGATCTGGGCGGAGACGAAGGAATACTTCTTGGCGGCCAGGGCGTCTGCCACGGCGTTGAAGTCATCGGGGGTGGTGTAGACGGTGAACACATCGCCGTCGGCCTCGAAGTCGTCTGCACCGCAGTCCATGGCGTCCATCATAACCTGGTCTTCCTCGTAGTCGCCGTCCTCGTTGTCGATGACCAGAACGCCCTTCTTGTCGAAGCTCCAGCTCACGCAGCCGTTGGCACCCAGGTTTCCGCCGTACTTGTCGAAGTGGTGGCGGACGGAGCCGGCGGTACGGTTCCGATTGTCGGTCATGGTCTCTACGATCACGGCAACGCCGCCGGGGCCGTAGCCTTCATAAGTAATGGATTCGTAGTTTTCACCGGAGCCTGCGGAGCCGGCCTTTTCCAGCACCCGCTTGATGTTGTCGTTGGGCATATTGGCGGCCTTGGCCTTGGTGATGACGGTAGCCAGCCGGGAGTTATAGGCGGGATCGGCAGAGCCGCCGCCCTCCTTCACGGCCACGATCATTTCCTTCGCAATTTTGGTGAAGGAGGCGGCACGCTTGGCGTCCTGTGCGCCCTTGGTTTTCTGAATGTTATGCCATTTGGAATGTCCGGACATATTGTAATCTTCCCTTTCTGGAATGTTTTCAAAAAATGTTCACACTATTATAGCGCTGTTTTCCGGAAAAATCAACGGGTAATCAGAAGAATTTCATGCAGTCAGCGTGATTTTGGGAAATTTGCACCGTCAAATCCGGAAATTGCCCCCGGATTTTTTCCGCCAGATAGGCGCACACCGGATTTTCCGTGTAAAAATGGCCGGCATCAATCAGATTCAGCTCCAGGTCCTGGGCGTCCCAGAAGCCGTTGTACTTGACGTCCGAGGTCACGAAGGTGTCGCACCCGGCGGCAGCGACTTCGGCAAGAAAGTCTGCGCAGGCCCCGCCGCCTACGGCAATGCTGCGGCAGGGCTTCCCGGCGCTGACATACCGGAGCCCTGGGCAGCCCAGCTTGGATTTCACCGCTTCCAGGAACTGCTCCAAGGGCTGTTCCGGAATCAGCCCCTTGCGCAGCAGCTGCTCGCTGCCAAAGACCGTGGGATTCTCCAGGCCCAGCGCCCGGGCCAGACAGTCGTTGACGCCCCCGGGGGCGATGTCCAGGTTGGTGTGGCAGCTGAAAAGGCCGATGCCGTTCTGAATCAGGGTGGCCGCTGCCCGACCGACGGCGCTTTCGTCCGTCAGGGATTTTATTGGGTTGAAGAACAGCGGGTGGTGGGTGATTACCAGCTCGGCCCCCATGGCTGCGGCCTCCCGGCATACGTCCTCGAAGGGGTCTAGCGCCACCAGAATTTTCCGGACAGGCGCATTCCGGGAGCCCACCTGCAAGCCGCTGTTGTCCCAGTCCAGAGCCAGAGCGGCGGGGGACAGGGTGTCCAGATAGTCGAAAATTTCAGAGGAAAGGGTCATAGGGATACCTCCAGCAGTTCTTGATAAGCGTCCTTTTCCCATTGGGAAAGCTTCGGCCGGTTGCGCACGGAGAGAGCCAGGTGGTCCCTCACCCAGCGGATATAGTCCGGCAGCAGCGGGTCATTGGCCTGCCGCAGAGCAGGGGAGACGTAACATTCCCCGGGGGTCAAGAAAACGCCGGGGGACCACACAGCCTCCATTACGGTATAGAGAAAACGCCCGTCCTTTAAAACCTGCTCCCGGCGGATGACCCAGCCGGTCTCGCTTAAAAATTTCCGCAGCGCGGGCGTTTTGGACTGGCACTGCAAAATGAGCTTGTAGTGTTCCCCTTGCAGCCAGGGAGCGGCCTCCAGAATGGAGATCATCACGTCTGCCCCCATTCCGGCGCAGACCAGGGTATCGAAGTCTCTGGGAACGCTTCTTACACCGTCGGAGAGAAAGTAGGCGATTTTATCGGCAACGCCGTATTTTTCGCCGTTTTTCCTGGCGCTGTCCAGAGGGGCGGGGCGAATGTCCGAGGCGTACACCTGGGAGGCAAGCCTCGTTTGCACCAGATGGATGGCAAGATAGCCGTGGTCGCACCCCACGTCCGCCACCCGGGCACCGGGGGTAATGTAGTCGCAGAGGCTCAGCAGACGATGAGAGATCGGCAGTTTCATGGTTTCCTCCCAAAAAAGAGGGGAGCCTGCATGGCTCCCCTCGGCGTTGTTCGTATCAGTTCTGACCCACGTTGTTGGCCTCGTAGGCCTCCAGGAACTGGTTCAGCTGAGCCAGGAAGGGCTCGCAGTCCACGCCGTGGACCATGCAGGCCTCTTCAACGGTCTCGCCCCGGGAAGAGGGGCAGCCCAGGCAGTGCATACCGATGGCAAAGAACAGAGGCGCAGCCTGAGGGGCTACATCCAGAATATCGCCGATGATGGTTTCTTTTTCAATTTTAACAGCCATGAAAATGACCTCCTGTAATCTGTGTTTCCCTATTATAACCGCTGAGAGAGAAAAATACAAGAGCTATTTTCGAAACTCCGATTTATTGGACATATTCTGTTATAGAATGGGGGAAACCGCTGAAAAACCGGCCCAAGGTTGACTTTGCGGCAGAAAGCGGGTATAATACCCAGGATATAATAGGCTTAATATGGCAGGTAAATGATTATGGCAAAAAAACAGCAAGAAGCATACGGCAATACCAGCATATCCTCGCTGAAGGATGAGGAACGGGTGCGCAAGCGCCCGGCGGTTATTTTTGGCTCAGATGACCTGGAGGGCTGCAAGCACGCGGTTTTTGAGATTCTCTCCAACGCCATCGATGAGGCCAGAGAGGGCTATGGTGACACCATCATTGTCACCCGCTATCAGGACCTCAGCGTGGAGGTGGAGGACTTCGGCCGTGGCTGCCCCGTGGATTATAATGAACGGGAGAAGCGCTACAACTGGGAGCTGGTGTTCTGTGAGATGTACGCCGGCGGCAAGTACGGCGAAAACGGCGAGAACTATGAGTATTCACTGGGCCTCAACGGTCTGGGCTCCTGCGCCACCCAGTACGCCTCTGAATTCTTTGATGCCACCATCCGCCGGGACGGCTACCGGTATGATCTCCATTTCGAAAAGGGCCGGAACGTGGGCGGCCTGAAAAAGGAGCCCACAGACCGGAAAAAGACCGGCTCTCTCTTCCACTGGAAGCCGGACAAGGAGGTCTTTACGGAGATCGACATTCCTGTGGAGTATTTCCGGGATGTCCTGCGCCGTCAGGCCGTGGTCAACAAGGGCATTACCTTCCGCTTCCGCAATCAGGTGGGGGGCAAGTTTGAGACCGAGGAATTCTGCTATGCCGATGGCATTCGGCAGTATGTGGAGGAGCTGGTAGGGGACAATGCCTTTACCATGCCCGTATACTGGGAGACCGAGCGCCGGGGCCGGGATGCGGAGAACCGGCCGGAGATGAAGCTGAAAATCACCGCTTCCTTCTGCTTCAGCAAGCAGCTGTCCCACATTGAGTTCTACCACAATTCCTCCTGGCTGGAGTACGGCGGCAGCCCGGATAAGGCAGTCCGCAACGGCTTTACGGCGGCCTTTGATAAGTATTTGAAGGACAACAACAAATACACCAAGACAGAGAGCAAGATCATCTTCCAGGATATCCAGGACAGCCTGGTGCTGGTGACCAACTGCTTCTCCACCATTGGCTGCTTTGAGAATCAGACCAAGAAATCCGTGAACTCCAAGTTCACCCAGGAGGCTATGACCGCCTTCTTCAAGGAACAGCTTCAGGTCTGGTTTATCGAAAACAAGCAGGAGGCAGACCGGGCAGCAGACCAGATCCTGGTCAACAAGCGGGCCAGAGAGTCCGCCGAAAAGACCAAGTCCAGCGTGAAAAAGAAGCTCTCCGGCAACGTGGACATATCCAACCGTGTCCAGAAATTCGTGGACTGCCGCAGCAAGGACTCCGCTGTGCGGGAGCTCTACATCGTGGAGGGCGACTCCGCACTGGGCTCCGTCAAAATGGGCCGGGATGCGGAGTTCCAGGGCATTATGCCCGTCCGTGGCAAAATTCTGAACTGCCTGAAAGCGGATTACAGCAAGATTTTCGCCTCTCCTATTATTACGGACCTGATCAAGGTTCTGGGCTGCGGCGTGGAGGTCCAGGGTAAGCGGGCGAAGGATCTGAACAGCTTTGATATTTCCTCTCTGCGCTGGAACAAGGTGGTCATCTGTACCGATGCGGATGTGGACGGCTTCCAGATCCGTACCCTGATTCTGACCATGCTCTACAGGCTCTGCCCCACGCTGATTCGGGATGGCTATGTCTATATCGCAGAATCCCCCCTGTTTGAAATCAATTGCAAGGATAAGACCTGGTTTGCCTATAACGAGCAGGAAAAGGTGAAAATCCTCAAGGATCTGGAGGGAAAGAAGGTCACCATCCAGCGGTCCAAAGGTCTCGGCGAAAACGACCCGGCCATGATGTGGATGACCACCATGAACCCGGAGACCCGGCGACTGATCAAGGTCATGCCGGAGGATGCCGAGCGCACGGCCCATTACTTTAATGTGCTGCTGGGCGACGGCCTCCAGGAGCGAAAGAATTTTATTGCGGAAAACGGCTCCAGATATCTGGAGCTTGCGGATATTTCCTGATAGGAGCCCGATATGGCAAAGAAGAAGCAAGAAAAAGAAGAAAAGAAAGTGAATCTGGACGGCGTAGTTGGCCTGGTGGGCTCTACTACAGAGCAGGCGGTTTCCGAGACCCTGGAAGTCAACTATATGCCCTACGCCATGTCCGTCATCGTATCCCGGGCCATTCCGGAGATCGACGGCTTCAAGCCCTCCCACAGAAAGCTTTTGTACACCATGTACAAGATGGGCCTGCTCACCGGCGGCCGGACCAAATCCGCCAACATCGTAGGCCAGACCATGCGCCTGAACCCTCATGGCGATGCGGCCATTTATGAGACCATGGTCCGCCTTGCCCGGGGCAACGAGACGTTGCTGCACCCCTTTGTGGATTCCAAGGGCAACTTCGGCAAGGTCTATTCCCGGGACATGGCCTATGCTGCTTCCCGATACACGGAGGCCAAGCTGGACCCCATCTGTGCCGAGCTGTTCCGGGACATCGATTCCGACACCGTGGACATGGTGGACAACTACGACGCGACGATGAAGGAGCCCAGCCTTCTGCCCACAACATTCCCCAATGTGCTGGTGTCAGCAAACCAGGGCATTGCTGTTGGCATGGCCAGCAATATCTGCTCCTTTAACCTGAAAGAGGTCTGCGATACCACCATCGCGCTGATGAAGAACCCGGACCACGATATTCTGGAGACCCTGCCGGGGCCGGATTTCTCCACCGGCGCAGAGCTGCTGTACGATGAGGCCACCACCCGGGAGATCTATTCCACCGGCCGGGGCAGCTTCCGTCTGCGCGCCAAGTGGCGCTATGTGAAGGAGGGCAGCCTCATTGAGATCACGGAGATTCCCTACAGCACCGCAACCGAGGTCATTATGGACAAAGTGGCAGAGCTCATCAAGGCCGGAAAGATTCGGGAAATCGCCGATATGCGTGACGAGACAGACCTTGGCGGCCTGAAGCTGACCATCGATCTGAAACGGGGCGTAGACCCGGACAAGCTCATGCAGAAGCTCTTCCGCATGACCCCGCTGCAGGACAGCTTTGCCTGCAATTTCAACATCCTGATTGCCGGAATGCCCCGGGTCATGGGCATTGGGGAAATTCTGAGTGAATGGACCGCCTGGCGCATGGACTGCGTGAAGCGGCGGCTCTATTTCCAGGTGCAGAAGAAACGGGAGCGGCTGCATCTGCTCAAGGGTCTGGAGCGGATCCTGATGGACATCGACAAGGCCATTGCCATCATCCGGGAGACGGAGCTGGACAGCGAGGTGGTGCCCAATCTGATGATCGGCTTCGGCATTGATGAGATTCAGGCCAACTTCGTTGCGGAAATCAAGCTGCGCAATATCAATAAGGAATACATTCTCAAGCAGACCAAGGCCACCTCTCAGCTGGAGCAGGAGATTGCGGAGATGGAGGAGACTCTGAGTAGCCCCCGCAAGCTGAAAAACGTTATCATCAAGGAGCTGCAGCAGGTGTCCGAGAAGTACGGTCAGCCCAGAAAGACAGAAATCCTCTACAATGTGGAGGAGGCCGAGCCGGAGAAGGAGGAGGACGAAACGCCGGACTATCCTGTCACCGCTTTCGTCTCCAATGGGGGCTATCTCAAGAAGATCACCGCCCAGTCTCTGCGCATGAGCGGCGAGCAGAAGTTCAAGGAGGGCGACAGTCTGGCCTACTCTGTGGAGACCACCAACCGGGCGGAAATGCTGGTGTTTACAGACAAGTTCCAGTGCTACAAATCCAGACTCAGCGACTTTGAGGACAGCAAGGCGTCCCTCCTGGGCGATTATCTTCCCCAGAAGCTGGGCATGGATGCCGGGGAAAACGTATTGCAGGTGATTTTCCCGGGAGACGGCAGGGGCTTTGTGTTGTTCTTCTTTGAAAACGGCAAGGTAGCCAAGGTGCCCCTCAGCGCCTATGAGACCAAGACCAACCGGAAAAAGCTCACCGGCGCATTTTCGGACAAGAGCCCGGTGGTAAAAATTCTCTCCCTGGGCGCGGATGCGCAGATCGCCATGTATTCCTCTGACGGCAGAGCTATGATTTTCTCTACGGCGGACCTGCTGCCCAAGACCACCCGGAATACCATCGGCGTGGCGGTTATGAGCCTGAAGAAAAAGGCGGTGCTGCAAAATGCGCTGCCTCTGGAGCAAAGCGGCATTGAGAATCAGGCCCGCTATCGTATGAAGACCATCCCGGCGGCAGGTGCGCTGCTGCGGGAAGAGGATACCCGGGAAAAACAGGCCACGTTTGAAGTCTAAAAGAAGGCGGGAGGCAGCACCATGAAAAAGCTCTGGCAGAAAATCGACTGGATCGCAGGAACGGTCCTGGGCAGCGCGGCCTTTGCGCTGGGTTTTGCTCTGTTTCTGGACCCCAATGATATCAATACCGGCGGCGTTTCGGGCCTTGCCATGGTCCTGCGGCAGCTGCTGGGCTTTGGCAGCGTTGGTATGCTGACCATGCTGATCAATATCCCGCTGTTTCTGGTGGGCGGGGCCAAGATCGGCAAGAAATTTTTCGCAGGGTCTTTTATTGGCATGGTGCTCAGCTCTGTGCTGATCGATGTGTTCGCCATGATCCCCTGGCAGGCCCCGGAGCCCCTGGTCAGCGCCCTTTATGGCGGCGTGCTCTGCGGCGCGGGGCTGGGGCTTGTATTTGTGGCGGGGGCCTCCACCGGCGGCTCGGACATCCTGGTTCGCCTGCTGAAAAAGCGCTATCGCAATGTGCCCATTGGACGCATTTCCATTTTCTTCGATACCGCTGTGGTTCTGCTGACGGGTGTTGTTTTCCGGGACATCAGCAAGGCACTTTACAGCGGCGTGGTGGTGTTCGTCTGCGGGCAGGTCATCGATGCGGTGGTGTACCGATTTGACTACTCCCGGGTGGCCCTGATCATCTCTCCGGAGCACGAGGCCATTGCCCAGGCCATCGGTGAAAAGCTGGACCGGGGTGCTACCTATCTCCACGGAGCAGGCTCCTATTCCCACAAGGATATGGAAGTGGTCCTCGCGGTGGTCCGTAAGGGGCAGCTGGCTGAGCTGAAAGAGCTGGTCATGAACATCGATGAAAATGCCTTTGTCATTGTCCAGGAGGCCCACCAGGTTCTGGGAGACGGCTTCTCCCATTATTCCCCTGACGAGCTGTAAGGAGTATTTATGAAAAAATTTTGCTTGATGCCTTCACTCCTGCTTCTGGGGCTGCTGCTTGGCGGATGCAGTGTATTTGACGGGCAGTATGTCCGCGTAACCCCCCATGCGGTGCAGTCCAGCCAGGGACAGCAGGAATCTGCAGGGATTCGGACCTATGCAGAGCTCCGCGCCGCACTGACGGAGATGACGGCAGCTGGCCGGGAGAGCATGGTGCTGCTTACCCAGGATTACCCGGAGCCTCTTCTGGAAGAAAATATGGAGAGCGCAAAGCTCTATGCCTGCACCTTCGACCCCATCGGTGCCTATGCCGTAGAGGACCTGACCTATGAGATCGGCACAAAGGGCGGCCAGACTGCCGTTGCAGTCACCATCAGCTATCGGCATAGCCAATCGGATATTCGCGGCATTGTGGAGCTGGAGAGCGCAGACGAGCTGGAAGCCTCTGTGCTTCAGGCAATGGAACAGATCGAATCCCGTCACGTGGTACTGGTCCACGGCTATAAGGATACGGATTTCGGGCAGATGGTCCAGAAGCTTGCCCAGGCCAACCCAAAGAGCATTATGGAATGTCCTCAGGTCACTGCGGATGCCTACGGGCGTGGAGCGACCCGCCTGGTAGAGCTTACCTTTTCCTACGAAAACAGCAAGGACGTTTTGCAGCAGATGCAGGCCCAGGTGCGCAATGTGTTCGACTCCGCTTCCCTTTATGTCAGTGGGGACGGAGATGACCATCAGAAGCTAAGCCAGCTCTATTCCTTTCTGATGGATCGTTTCAACTATACTATGGATACCTCCATCACCCCATCCTACAGCCTGCTGCGCCATGGGGTAGGGGACAGTCGGGCCTTTGCTATGGTGTTTTCTGCCATGTGCCGGGATGCCGGGCTGGAATGCCTTATGGTCACAGGCACAAAAAATGCGGAGCCTTGGACCTGGAACATCGTTCAGGACGCCGGGCAGTATTACCATCTGGATCTGACCCAGTGCAAGGAAGACGGCTTCTTTCACGAGCGGACGGACGATGCCATGGGCGGCTACGTCTGGGATTATTCCGCTTTCCCAGCCTGCGGCGGAGCAGCCCGGGAAACAACAGCGGAGGAGCCGTAAAAAAAGCTTGACAAATTGGCAAACTCTGCTATAATAATCTCTGTTCCCGCGGGTGTAGCTCATCCGGTAGAGCGCCACCTTGCCAAGGTGGAGGTAGCGAGTTCGAGCCTCGTCACCCGCTCCATAAAAAGAGATCTGCTTTTGCAGGTCTCTTTTTGCATATGCGGGCAAGAGCATAGATAGGGGGGCTGTCGCAAAAGCCCGCAACAGCCCCCTTGAGAATATTATCCCAGAAGTTTTTGAATGTCTGTTTTCTGCTGTCCCAGAAGGAAGGTCACCGTGGAGCCGTCATGGGTCAGTGTGTAGCGGTCGCTGATCCTGCCCTCCGCAAGCAGCTGCTCCGGCTGGAAGTAGGAAGACGCGCCATTGGTTTTGAAGACGATTTTTTCTACGCCCTGAGCTTGGAGTACGGCGATCCCGTGCAGCGTGCCGGTCAGAATGGCGAAATCCTGTTCAGCCGCAATGGTCAGGGTGCTGCCCTCCCGGGCCTGGGTGTAGGGAATGTCCCGCCCGTCGGCATCCGTAACACGGAACAGCGCTTCTGTGCGGGCAGCCTCAGAGGCTTCCCTGGAGGCGGAGTCAGGGATGATAAGCTCAAATTCGAAGGAAATGGTCTTGTCCTGGCTCAGCCGCAGCACACAGCTTACGGTGTAGCGGCCGGGGGCAGAGGGCGCCTGACTGCTGCCGTTGTAAAGGACCCGCTCCAGGGTTCCCTGGCCGCTGGCCTCAACGGTATAGACGCCGTTTTCCTGCCGGACAGCCAGCATCGTCAGGTTTTCCGGCTCCCCGTCGTTGTTTTCTCCGCTGAGGAGCAGGTTGATGTACTGTTTCAGGCCTTCGGTATCGCTGCCCTTGAGGCCGTTGATGGATACATCCGGGCTGAGAATATAAAACCCGTCCGTGCTGTAGTGATGATTGGACTGACCGTCGCCGATGATACCCACCGCGCTTTCATCCAGCGTGTAGATGATTTGCTTTGTGTCATAATCAAAGTAGATGTCGTCTTCAACGCCGGTGGTGACGCTGGCATTGCCCAGAATCAGAATGGAACCGGACAAATCATCGGAGTCATCGGTTCCGATGGCAGCGGCGCGATCTCCTCCGATGGCGGTAACGTTTGCGTTGTCGCAGATAAGAATCATACCTCTCATTTTGGCGTCTTCACCGCTGCCAATGCCGCTGCCTTCATCCTCGCCGATGGCGATGACCTCTGCGTTGCCGCAGATGATGATCTTTCCGCCTTTCAGAATATGACCGTCTTCGTCGCCGCCGCCGCCGATTCCGGTGCCGTCACAGGCGGAGCCCGCCTTTACCGAGGCGTTGCCGCCGATCCGGATCGTCCCGGAGACGCCGCCATTCTCTCCGGTTCCGATACCGGCCCCCTCCTTTTCGCTCCAGGCCGTTACCTTGGCGTTGCCGTCAATGGTAATATTGCCGCTCATTTCGCCATCTTCACCGGAGCCGATGCCCGCGCCATCGTAGCCGCTGGTGCTTACGACCTCTGCGTTATCTGTAATGGTAATATTGCCAGTGCTGCTTATTTCGCCATCTTCACCGGAGCCGATGCCTGCGCCGCATTCACTGCTGGATACGGTGACGTTGGCATTTTCATCTATGACAATGTCACCGGACATATTGCCTTCCCAACCGGAACCGATGGCCGCGCCGTCTCCGGAGCCGTCATCGTGCCGGTCGTCGCCGGTTGTCACCTGGGCATTCCCGGTGATATGGATGCTGCCGGACATATCCTCCCTGACGTTGCTGCCGATCTTTGCGTGATCGCTGTCAGGGTCATTGTCGGCATAGAGGGTTCCGTCGCCGGTAATGGTTACGTGGCCTTCGGAAACATGAACGACCGAGGCGTCATCGGTTTCCAGTTTATTGTCGCCCTTCAGCGTGATTTCTGCCTCTGAGGAGCCCTTCACATCGATGGCGGAGGTGTTGCCGGAGCTGACGTTGAGGTCCTCAATGGTCAGCTCGGCCTTTGCGCCGCCGGAGGTCTCGACGGTGATGGTATTTCCTGTGGCAGCGGTATTGTCTGCCTGCTTTATAACGGTTTCGGTTGTCTGCTTTTCGTTGGTTACGCCGCCCGCCTGAGAGACGTACTGGCCGGAGTTGTCGGCCTTCACGGTGATATTTCCGTTGGCCAGATCATATTCCTCCGCCAGAGCGGCCATAGGAATTCCTGCCGTGAGCAGCAGGGCCAGGGCTGCGGAGACGATTCTCTTTCCGTTCATGGTAATCATTCCTCCCTTTTTGAATCGAACATGTCTTACTCTCAAGTGAAAGTAGAAGTGGTTCCAAGTAGAATATTAGCATATACATCGAACGCGGTCAAGATAAATCTGGAAAAAAAGAAAAAATTTTCAGGAATTACAAAAACATCTTGACATTCTGAAAATATCTGCTATAATACAACACGTTCCGCGGGTGTAGCTCATCCGGTAGAGCGCCACCTTGCCAAGGTGGAGGTAGCGAGTTCGAGCCTCGTCACCCGCTCCAAAGAGACCTGTTTCAGGTCTCTTTTTCTTTACAGATCTGTCCCTTCCGAATTCTCTTTCGGAGGGGACATTTTTGTGCCAAAAAGAAACAAAAAATCACAGCCTTGTAAAACTGAATCCGTATTGCTAAGAAAATCACAACAATTTGTACAGATTTCCATATGGAATGAAAGATGATTTCGCCAAAAATTCATATTGCATTCTGAATTGTCTAGTGGTATGATAGGGAAAATTACCCTATGGACATTTGTCCGTGGAAGAGAGGAGCGCGATCATCTTGAAGTATGTTGTCATTTTGGGAGACGGCATGGCAGACGAACCTATTGCGGCTCTGGGCGGCAAGACACCCCTGGACTATGCCAAGACTCCCTGTATGGATGCCATGGCGGGTATGGGCCACATGGGCCTGACCCAGAATGTGCCGGAAGGCATGGCCCCCGGCTCAGACGTGGCCAATCTATCCGTGCTGGGCTATAACCCGGCGGAGTGTTATTCAGGACGATCTCCTCTGGAAGCTCTGAGTGTGGGCGTTTCCATGGAGCCCGACGATGTGATTTTCCGCTGCAACATCGTAACCCTGACAGAAGGGGAGCCCTACGAAGAGAAAACCATCCTGGACCACAGTTCCGGCGAAATCGCCACGAAGGATGCAGGCGTTCTCATGGATGCCATCCGGGCGCAATTCAATTCCGACAGCGTTCGCTTTTACACCGGCACCAGCTACCGGCATATTATGGTATGGAAGCATGGCCGCGTGGTGCCCCTGGAGCCGCCCCACGACCATCTGGGCACGAAGATCGGCCCCTGGCTTCCCAAGGAGCCCATGCTCAGGAAGATGATGGAAAAGAGCTTCCCCGTTCTCAACGAGCACCCCCTGAACCTGGAACGGGCGGCAGCGGGGAAGCACAAGGCCAATTCTCTCTGGTTCTGGGGGGCGGGCACCAAGCCCAGCCTGCGTTCTTTCCGGGAGAAGACCGGGCTGAAGGGGGCCATGATCTCTGCGGTGGACCTGCTGAAAGGCATTGCCGTGGGGGCCGGGATGGAGGTCTACCGGGTTCCCGGGGCCACCGGCTCCCTGGATACCAATTACGAGGGCAAGGCGGATGCAGCCGCCAAGGCCCTGCTGGAGGACGGCTGCGACTTCGTCTATGTCCATGTGGAGGCCCCGGACGAAATGGGCCACCAGGGAGACGTGAATGCCAAGGTCAAGTCCATTGAGTACCTGGACAGCCGCCTGATTGCAAGGCTGAAAAAGGCTCTGGATGCCTCCGGAGAGGACTATAGGATGCTGATTCTGCCGGACCATCCTACCCCCATCCGTCTGCGCACCCACACAGGGGAGCCCGTACCCTTCCTATTGTACGATTCCACCTGCCAGGAAAAGAAAATCGCGAGATACACCGAGGCGGAGGCGGCCCAGACCGGGGACGTGGAGCCCCAGGGCTTCCGCCTGATCGACCGCCTGATTCTGAAATAAAGGAGAATGCCCTATGGCAAGAGTCTATAATTTTTCCGCAGGCCCCGGCGTGCTGCCGGAACCTGTTTTGCAGGAGGCTGCCGCCGAGATGATGGACTACCGGGGCACCGGCATGTCCGTTATGGAGATGAGCCACCGGTCCAAGCCCTATGAGCGGATCATCGAAGAGGCGGAGGCGGACCTTCGCACCCTTATGGGCATTCCGGAGAACTATAAAGTCCTCTTCTTGCAGGGGGGTGCCAGCCAGCAGTTTGCTATGGTGCCCATGAACTTGATGCATAATAAGGCAGCGGACTATATCGTCACCGGCCAGTTTGCCAAGAAGGCCTGGAAGGAAGCCCAGCTGTTCGGGCAGGCCAACAAAATAGCCTCCTCCGAAGATAAAAATTTCACCTATATTCCCGACTGCTCCGACCTGCCCATTGGGGAAAACAGCGACTATGTGTACATCTGCGAGAACAACACCATCTACGGCACCAAGTTCAAAACCCTGCCCAATACCAAGGGAAAGCCGCTGGTTGCCGATGTGTCCTCCTGCTTTCTCAGCGAGCCGGTGAAGGTAACGGACTACGGAATGCTCTACGGCGGTGCGCAGAAGAACGTAGGCCCGGCGGGTGTGGTCATCGCTATTATCCGGGAGGATCTGATTCGGGAGGATGTGCTGCCCGGCACACCTACCATGCTGCGATATAAGATCCACGCCGACGCGGGCTCCATGTACAATACACCCCCGGCCTACGGCATCTATATCTGCGGCAAGGTCTTCAAGTGGCTGCTGGGCCTGGGCGGCCTGGAGGCTATGCAAAAGCGCAATCAGGAAAAGGCCGCTATCCTCTATGACTATCTGGATTCCAGCAAGGTCTTCCACAATCAGGTGGTCAAAAAGGACCGCTCCCTGATGAACGCCACCTTCGTGACGGGAAATCCGGAGCTGGATGCCCGATTTGTGGCCGAGGCCGCCCAGGCGGGCTTTGTGAATCTGAAGGGCCACCGCAGCGTCGGCGGTATGCGGGCCAGCATCTACAATGCCATGCCTATTGAGGGCGTGAAGAAGCTGACGGAATTCATGGCGGATTTTGAGCAGAAGCTGTAAGAATGGGAGAAAAGAGAGGATCGACCGTGTTTCAGGTAAACTATCTCAATAAAATATCCCCAAAGGGCACGGCCCTTTGGACGGAAAACTATCAGGTTTCCGAAAAAATCGAGGATGCGGATGCCCTGCTGGTGCGCAGCGCGGCCATGCAGGATTTTACCTTTTCCAATAAGCTGCTGGCCGTGGCCAGAGCCGGTGCGGGGGTGAATAATATTCCCCTGGACCGCTGCGCGGAGCAGGGCATTGTGGTGTTCAATACCCCCGGGGCCAACGCCCGCAGCGTCATGGAGCTGACGCTCTGCGGCCTGCTGCTGGGTAGCCGGGATGTAGTGGGCGGCATGGAGTGGGTCAAATCCATTGCCGGTACTCCGGATGTGGCGAAGCAGGTGGAAAAGGGCAAATCCCAATTTGCAGGTCACGAGATTCTGGGCAAGTCTTTGGGCGTGATCGGTCTGGGCGCTGTGGGCGGCCCCTTTGCCAACGCCGCCAGAAAGCTGGGAATGCAGGTTTACGGCTGCGATCCCTTCATTTCCATTGACGCCGCCTGGCACCTGGACAGTCAGATTCACCGGGTGAACAGCCGGGAGGAGGTTTTTGCCAACTGCGATTTTATCTCCCTGCATACCCCTCTGCTGGAGGACACCAAGAAGATGATCAATGCCGAGACCATTGCCAGGATGAAGGACGGCGTGGTGATTCTGAACTTCGCCCGGGACCTGCTGGTGGACGACGAGGCCATGGCCGCAGCCCTGGCCTCCGGTAAGGTCAGGCGCTATATTACGGATTTCCCCAATGACCGGACGGCAAAAATGCCCGGCTGCATCGCCATCCCCCACCTGGGTGCCTCTACGGAGGAATCTGAGGACAACTGCGCGAAGATGGCCGTCAGCCAGGTGATGAACTATCTGGAAAACGGCAACATTGTCAATTCCGTCAATTTCCCCAACTGCGATATGGGCGTGTGCACCAGTCAGGGGCGTATCACCATCCTGCATAAGAACATCCCCAATTCCCTGGGCCGGTTCACCACCGCCATTGCAGGGGAGAATGTCAACATTGCAGGCCTGATGAACAAGAGCCGGGGGGAATACGCCTACACCATGCTGGATGTGGACCACAGGCCCTCTGAGGCCGTGGTGGAAAGCCTGCGCAGCATTGAAGGGGTGCTCCGGGTAAGAGTGGTGAAATAATCCAAGAATCAAATAATCCGCAGGAAGGCAAGGTGCTTCCTGCGGATTTTTGCTTATCCCTCAAATTCTCGGGCGACCCGCTTCATCATCTCCCGGATGGGCAGATGGTAGGGGCAGCGGCCTTCACAGGCACCGCATTCGATGCAGGCCGAGGCCTTGGTTTCGGTTTCATACCGGCCCTTGGCCCAGTCGGCCAGGCCATAGCGGGTCAGATAGCCCTCCAGCACGAACAGCTGGGGGATGTGAATGCCCACGGTGCAGGGGGCGCAGTAGTTGCAGCGGCGGCAGAACTGGGTGCCCAGGGAATCCCGGATGGCCTGGATTTTTGCCGTTTCTTCCCCGGTCAGCGGGGCGGAATTGCTGACGGCGGCCAGATTCTGGGAGAGCTCCTGGTCGCTTGCCATGCCGGGAATGACCACGGTGACGGCGGGGTTCTGCACGATATAGCGAAGGGCCAGGGAAGCGTCGTCAATGGCCCCGCCGGCCAGGGGCTTCATGCAGATGAAGCCGATGTTCTTTTCCTGACATTTGGCAATGAGCTCTGCGCCCTGGTTTTCCACCAGATTGTAGGGGAACATGATTGTCTCCACCCAGTCCATGTCCAGGGCCTTTTCGAAGACCTGGGTGGAGTGGGCGGTGAGGCCGATGTGCCGGACGGTTCCGGCGGCCTTGGCGTCTCGCAGGGCTTCCAGCGCCCCGCCGGGGGCGGTGATGGTTTCCAGGTCCTCCAGGGAAGGGTTGTGGAACTGGTACAGGTCAATGTAGTCCGTGCGGAAATTGTGCAGGCTGGTTTCCACGTCCTTCTGCATGGCCTGCTTCGTCAGCCCCCGGCCCTTGGTGGCCAGGATAAATTTGTCCCGGATGCCCTCCAGGCCGTAGCCGATGTACTCTTCGCTGACGGTATAGCCCCGGGCGGAATCGATGTAGTTGACGCCCGCCTCCAGCAGCCTGTGCATAAGCGCTTTGGTGCCCTCCGCGTCAATGCGCTGAATGGGGATGCCCCCAAAGCCCAGCCGGGAGACTTTCAGACCTGTTTTGCCCAATACTCTGTATTCCATTTGTCTCGCTCCTTTTTGCGTGTACAGTGGATACAGATATTATACAGTCCCCCAGGGCAAAAGAAAAGAGGGAATTATTCGTGCACCCGGAACAGGGGGGCGGCAACCCGCTTGTAGAGCAGCATGGTCAGCAGGGATACAACGCCGTATTTGACCATGTTCAGCGGCGCAACGCACAGGGCCACGAAGGAATACACCCCGTGAATGCTGCTGTGGATACTTGTGCCCATTCCGATGAGCACATCCATGGGAATGCCGTAGAGCTGGGCGAATTTGGGCAGCAGGTAGACGGCGTTGAAGAGCGTCCCGATGACGCTGGCGGACAGGGTTCCGAGGACGAGACCCACAATGGCCCCCGTCTTGTTCTTGTGGAGATGGTACCAGACGGTGGCGGGCAGTGCGAAGCAGCAGCCCACAAAGAAATTGGCGAAGTCGCCCACGAAGGCGGTGGAGGTGCTCTTGAGCAGCAGCTTCAGCAGAATTTTAATGCCCTCAATGGCGACGGCAGCGCTTGGTCCCAGGAAGAAGCCGCCCAGCAGCACGGGCACCTCGGAGAAGTCCAGCTTGTAGAATTCCGGGGCCAGGAAGGGCAGGGGAAAGTCCAGAATGTGCAGCACCACGGCGATGGCCGAGCAAATGCCGATAATGCTGACCCGTCTGGCGGGGCTTACGTGGCGCAGATGGGTGAATTTCTTTTCCGCCAGCTTGGAGATCACGGCCAGCGCAATAATGACGGCGGCAGTGATTCCGAGAAAAGAAAGGTTTTCCTTGGCCTGAGAGAGTAGTTCGTTCATGATTTTTGTCACCTCAACGTAAAAAATGCGCCCTGAGCATACACTCAGGGCGCGAAAAGACGCAAGACTTGCGTATCTTCTTCCATCCAGACTATACTGTCGGTATCGGAATCACACCGATTCGGCGCTTGCGCGTTCGCGGACTTTACCGCCGGTGGGGAATTTCGCCCCGCCCTGAAGACACAGTATTCAGTTGCCACAACCATAGCACAAGGAAGCTTTCTTGTCAAGGACTTCTTTTTGTGATATAATCCTTTAAAAATCGGTGCCTTGGGTGCTCTGGGTGGGCTGGCCGGTTGGGGCCGTGGGGGCAGCGTCACCCTTTGGCATTTGGAACCCCTGGATTTTGCCGCCGGGGGCGGTGTTGGTGATGTCTCCGCCGATGACCTTATTTTTGTGCACCAGAAGTGTGGCGTAGACCGGCTCTGTGGCGCCGGGGTAGTTTTTGACCTCGTAAACGTAGCGCATGACCTTTTTGCCGGCGAATTTGCTCAGGTCGTAGCTCTGGCACTTTTGCAGGGCATTGTACCGGTCAAAAACGTCATTGGTCTGGGCCGGAATCAGCACCTGGCCGGATTCCTTCGGAGAGCTGACAACCTCCCAGCCGAAGCTTTTGAGAAAAGCAACCCGCCCGTCGTTGCCCGAGACGTCCTGAGAGCCGAAGGTCTGCTCGCTGCCGCCGAAAAACAGAATCAGCGCCAGCAGCACCACTGCGGCGGCCCCCAGGATCAGCATCATTTTTTTAAAATCCACCTTTGCGGTCAATACAACCATAGTGAAATCCCTCCCGAAAGCTGTGTTTCAATGCAGTGTATGGGATTTCCCCAGGGGATAGAACGGAGAAAGAATATGGAACGTTTGGACAAATTTCTGTGTGACAGCGGCGCGGGAACCCGCAGCCAGGTAAAGCAGCTGTTGAAAGCCGGGCGGGTGACCGTGGACGGAAAGCCCGAGAAAGACCCCGGCAGAAAAATCGACCCGGCGGCGAACGCGGTGCAGCTGGACGGAAGTGCCATGGGCGGCTATGCGCGCCGGGTGGTGATGATGAACAAGCCCATGGGCTATGTAACCGCCACAGAGGATGCAAAAGAGAAGACTGTCATGGAGCTTCTGCCGGAGCAGATGCGGCACTGGGACTTGAAGCCCATTGGCCGCCTGGACAAGCAGACCGAAGGGCTGCTGCTGTTTACCAACGATGGGGACCTGCTGCACCGGCTGATCTCCCCGAAGAAGGAGGTGCCCAAGGTCTATTACGCCCGCCATGAGGGGCAGGGGACCGCAGAGGATGCGGCGGCCTTTGCGGCGGGGCTGACCCTGCGGGACGGCACGGTCTGCCTCCCGGCCAAGCTGGAGCCCCTCGGCCCCGGGGAAAGCCGGATCACGGTGTGTGAGGGAAAATATCACCAGGTCCGCCGGATGATGGCCTCCCGGGGTATGACCGTTACCTATCTGGAGCGCATCCGGGAAGGAGCGCTGACTCTGGAGGGCCTTCCCAGAGGCCGGACGCGCGTTCTCACCGAGCAAGAGCTGGCGAGCCTGGGTCTGAGCGAAACGGACCGATAAAATTGCAGAAAAGAAATCGGCAAATTGCTGGAATCAATTTGCCTTTTTCTTACATATTTGACAACACACTGGGAAGATTACCTAAAAAGCAAGAGAGAATTTGCAATAAAATGTCAAATTGCACTTGCAATATGCGCAAAACTTGTGTATAATAAGACTGCAATTTTGTGGAATGCGTATTTATGCAACATTCTAAGGAGGGGCACCCATATGTCCAACAGTGTATTTCAAAGCGTGATCGTGCAATTAAAGGATATTTCCGACAGAACCTTCGGCGTCATCGATACCGAGGGCTGCGTTGTGTCCTGTACCGACGTCTCTTTGCTGGGAGAGCGCTGGCCGGACGCTGCTCTGCGGATCGGCGGTGGGGTTGACGGCATTACTGTTTTTGCCCAGAAATGCTTCAAGGCCATTGTGGGCAGCTCCAATCTGTATGAGTACGCCGTGTTCTGCTCCGGTGAGGACGAGCTGGCCAAATCCTTCTGCTCCATGGCCTATATCGCCCTGAATGACGCCAAGGTCTTCTACGAGGAAAAGCATGACCGGGGCACCTTCGTCAAGAATATCATCATGGACAATATCCTGCCCGGTGATATTTATATCCGCGCCAAGGAACTGCATTTCGCAACAGACGCCCCCCGGGCCGTGTTCCTGATTCGTCAGGTGGGCCGCAGCGATGTGGCGACTGTGGATGTTCTGTCCGGCATGTTCCCGGACAAAATGCAGGATTTCGTCCTGAGCATCAACGAGAGCGATGTTGCCGTGGTCAAGCAGATCACCGCAAATACCCCCAGTGAGGAGCTGGAAAAGATCGCCCAGGACATTGAAAATACGCTGAAAAATGAACTGCGCATCAAGACCTCCATCGGCATCGGCACCGTCTCCGAGCACCTGCGGGAGCTGGCGGATTCCTACAAGGAGGCCCAGACCGCCATTGAGGTGGGCAAGGTCTTCGATACCGAGAAGAGCATTATGCGCTACGAAAATCTGGGCATCGGTCGGCTGATCTACCAGCTGCCTACCACCCTGTGCGAGATTTTTCTCAGTGAGATCTTCAAGAAGAGCTCCATTGACTGCCTGGACCAGGAGACCCTGTTCACCATCAATAAGTTCTTTGAAAACAACCTGAACGTCTCTGAAACCTCCCGGAAGCTGTTTGTCCATCGGAACACCCTGGTGTACCGTCTGGAAAAGATCAAGAAGCTCACCGGCCTGGACCTGCGCCAGTTTGACCATGCCATTGTGTTCAAGGTCGCGCTGATGGTCCGCAAATACCTGTCCTCCCGCGAGGCAAGATAAGCGATTCGCGAAGGCTTTTTGCAGCCGTCCCCAGGAAGGGACGGCTGCATTTTTATGTCTACCGCCAGAAAACGTCCACTTGTGTACAGCTTTTTCCTAAAACTGCCATATCTTGTGCCTGAGTGCCGAAATCTGTGACGGAAATCGGAAATTTTTGTTAAAAAATCAGGGATTCCCGTCGTTTCCTCGGTACGTCATTGACTTTTCGGCCGTTTTGTGTTACAATTCGGATACATTGCACGCAGAGTATCGGAAGGGGCGGGCTGCCCGGCCTTTCGAAAAATGCGGATACTTCGACTGGAGATACATGCAAATGATTGAATTTACAGATGTCGTAAAAAGCTACGAGCAGGGCAATAAAGCGCTGAACGGCGTGACCATGCAGATCGACGACGGCGAGTTCTGCTTCCTGGTTGGCCCTTCCGGCTCCGGAAAATCCACCATCATCAAGCTCATCACCGGTGAGCTCCGGCCTACCTCCGGCACCGTGAAGGTCAATGGCTATGCGCTGGAGCGCATTCGCAAGCGAGAGATCCCGCTGCTGCGGCGTACCGTCGGCGTTGTGTTCCAGGACTTCCGCCTGATCAACAATATGACGGTCTATGACAACGTGGCCTTCGCTATGCGTGTGATCGGTGCCCGGGAGCGGGAGATCCGGGACCGTGTTCCCTATGTGCTGGAGCTGGTTGGCCTGGAAAACAAGGCGAACCGTCACCCCGGAGAGATGTCCGGCGGCGAGCAGCAGCGTCTGGCCATTGCCCGTGCTCTGGTGAACAACCCCTCTACCATCATTGCCGACGAGCCCACCGGCAACCTGGACCCCGCCCGCTCCTTCGAGATCATGGCCCTGCTCCAGGAGATCAACAATCTGGGTACCACGGTGCTTGTGGTTACCCACGAGAAGAACCTGGTGGAGCTGTTCGCCAAGCGCGTCATCGCCATTGATGACGGCTATGTGGTCAGCGACGGAAGAGAGAGGTAAGTTACCATGAAATTCAGCAATATCGGATACCTTTTGAAGGAAGGCTTTAAGGGAATTTTTCTCCATGGCTTTATGTCCTTCGCCGCCGTGTGCGTCACGGTGGCCTGCCTGATCATCGTGGGCAGCTTCTCCATTCTGGCCTACAACCTGGACGTGATGGTTCAGGACCTGAACCAGACCAGTGAAATCCTGGTCTACGTGGACAGTGACCTGTCCGATGCCGAGGCCAGGAGCATCGGCACGAAAATCAATGCTTTGAACAATGTGCTGCAATCCACCTTTGTCTCCCGGGAAGAGGCACTGCAGAGCTTTGTCGCCGACCACAACGGCGATGCAGCCTTCAACGGTGTCCAGGCAACCGATCTTCGCCACCGCTATGTGGTGACCCTGGAGGACAATACCCTCATGGAGCAGACGGATGCCCAGCTGCGGCAGATTCCCGGCGTGGCGGATACCAAGGCCGCCTATGCCCTGGCCCAGGGCTTTACCACCATTCAGCAGGTGCTGCATATCGTCGCTGTGGCGCTGATTGCCGTTCTGCTGGTGATCTCGCTGCTGATCATTTCCAATACGGTCAAGCTTGCCATGTATGACCGCCGGGATGAGATCGCCATCATGAAGATGGTAGGTGCGACCAATGGCTTCATCCGGCTTCCCTTTATAGTCGAGGGCTTCAGCCTGGGCATGATTGGTGCCATCCTTGCTTTTGGCCTTGAGTGGGTGAGCTATGATGCACTGGTGGAAAAAATTTCTACGGTAGATGCGCTGAAGCTCTTCACCTTCGTGCCCTTTGAGAATCTGGTGATACCTATGGCCATTGTCTTCGGTGCCGCCGGACTGTTTGTCGGCATCGTCGGCAGCTGGACTTCTATCCGAAAGTTCATGGATGTTTGATCATCTGCCGCGCTTTAGACAGAGATGAAACGATTTGGTTTTTTCAAAGCAGCGCTGGGCACGGTGCTGGCTGCGGCGTTGGCACTGAGCTGCGTTCCGATCTACGCCAGTGCCTCCGTGAAAACGGACAAGATTGAAGATGAGCTTGGCAGCCTGAAAAGCGAGAACGCGGATATTCAGGCGGAAATCGATGCGGTCCGTCAGCAGTATACGGCAGCCTCCAACCAGATTCAGGAGCTGGTCAATCAGAAAAATGCGGTCGATCAGGAGATCGCACTGCTGCACAGCCAGATCCTGAACATGAATCAGCAGATCATTGTCTATGGTCAGTTGATTGCAGATTCCCAGGATGATCTGGAGGAGCAGTCGCAGCAGCTGGACGAGCTGAACGAAAAGCATAAAGCCCGGATACGCGCTATGGAGGAGGGCGGCACGGTCAGCTATTGGGAAGTCCTGTTTCAGGCCAAGAGCTTTACGGACTTCTTGGACCGTATGACCATGATCGATGAGATCGCTGCATCGGACCAGAGACGACTGGAGGAGATCCAGCAGGTGGCAGACGACCTGTCTACGACACAGACCCGGCTGCAGCAGGAGCTGCAGGAGCTTGCCGATGCGCAGGCCCAGCTTGCGGAAAGTGAGAGCATGCTCTCTGAGAAGCGAACGGAGTCCGACGAGCTTCTTCGCAGTCTGGCAGAGCAGAAGGAGGAATTTGCCCTCCTGCTGGACGATTCCGAAGCAAAGCAGGATGCCCTGATGAAGGAGATCGCCCAGAAGGAAAAGGAGCTTGCCAATGCTCAGTATGAGGAAAAGCTTGCAAAGCTTGCGCTTCAGGGCCAGAACCCGCCCTCCAATGCCACCTGGATCACGCCGGTATCCGGCTACACCATTTCCAGCGCCTTTGGCATGCGCATCCATCCTGTTTATAAATATGCATTGATGCATAATGGCATCGATATGGCCTGCCCCCGGGGCACCCCCATCTATGCAACCCGGGCAGGAACGGTGACCACCGCCTCCTATCAGGCGGGGGGCGCCGGATACTATGTGAGCATTAACCACGGAGACGGATTCAGCTCCATCTATATGCACATGACCAACTACGTGGTTTCCAGCGGCCAGAGCGTGGCTGCCGGACAGCTGATCGGCTATGTGGGAAGCACCGGTGTTTCCACCGGGCCCCATTTGCACTTCGGCGTATCCTACGCCGGTACCTATGTAAACCCAATGGCCTACATCGGATAATATCCAAAGGAGTCTCTATGAAAAATCGCAAGAAGCTTGTTTCCATTCTGGCCGGCGTTATGGCGGCCGTGCTGGTTCTGACGCTGATTCTCAGCCTGCTGCCCACCCGGGCCTATGCCGCTTCCTCCAGCGAAATCCGCAAGCAGATTACCGGCCTGCAGGAGCAGCGGACGGAAATGAAGTCCAAGATGAAGGAACTGGAAAGTCAGTATCAGGAGAACAAGGACGAGATTTCCAACATCGTTGCAAAGAAGAACCTGATCGACCAGGAAATGACCCTGCTCCATGCCCAGGTGGACAACATCAACGAGCAGATCACTGCCTATGGCGTTCTGGTTGCGGACAAGCAGGACGAGCTGGACGCGGCCCAGGAAAACTATAATACGCTGAACGAAGAATACAAAACCCGTATCCGCACCATGGAGGAGGAGGGCACCCTGAGCTATTGGGAGGTCCTCTTCAAGGCCAACAGCTTCTCCGATCTGCTGGACAGAATGAGCATGATTGAAGAAATCGCCGCCTCGGATACCCGCCGCCTGGAGGCCCTGGACGAAGCCACCAAGGCCGTGGCCCAGGCCCAGCAGGAGCTGGAAACGGAAAAGGCGGAGCTGGAGAGCACCAAGGAAGAGCTGGACGCTACCCAGGCGGAACTGGATGCCAAGCGGGAAGAGGCAGACGGCGTTATCGCCGAGCTGCTGGAGAAGGCCGAGGAAATCGAGGGCCTGCAGGAAGAGCTGGAATCTGAGGACCAGGATCTGCTGAACCAGATCGCCCAGATGGAGAAGGAATACACCGCCGCCAAGCATCAGGAGTGGCTGGCCTATATGGCTACCTATACCACCGTTCCTCCCGCCACCACCGCCCCCGCGAGCAGCGGCGGCAGCTCCGGCGGAAGCGGCAATACCGGAACCTCCACCCCGTCCTCCGGCGGAACCTGGCTGCGGCCCTGCAGCTATACCTATATGTCCAGCCCCTTCGGCTTCCGGACCTCTCCCACGGCCGGTGCATCCAGCTACCACCAGGGTGTTGACCTGGCGGCCCCTGCCAATACGTCGGTCTACGCCACCCGCTCCGGCATTGTCACCGCCAATACCTATTCCGGCACGGCAGGAAACTACATCACCATCAATCATGGAGACGGCTTCTCCTCCATCTATATGCACTTGGCAAGCTCTGCGGTCAGCTCCGGCCAGGCGGTTTCCGCCGGTCAGCTGATCGGCACCGTGGGCCGGACCGGTATTGCCACCGGCTATCACCTGCACTTCGGCATTGCCTACAACGGCGCCTATGTGAATCCCTGCGCCTACGTTTCCCTGTAATGCTTCTCTTCCCACATTTCCAAGCCGGAATGTGGGAAGAATGCTATTAGTCATGTTGTTGAACCCAAAAGGAGCGAAAGAAATGAAAAAGAAAGTTCTGATCGTCCTGTCCTATGTGCTGGTGGCGGCTCTGGCCTGCGGCGCGACGCTTTTCTTTGTCTCCGCATCCACCGACTACAACAAGCTGGAGGACCTGGAAAACCTGATTCTGACCAGCTTTGCAGGGGATGCGGACAAGACAAAAATTGAGGATGCCGCCGCGGATGCCATGGTGAATGCCATGGGCGACCGCTGGAGCTATTACATCCCCGCCGCGGAGCTGCCCAGCTTTTTGGAAAATTCCGAGAATGCCTATGTGGGCATTGGCGTGACGGTCCAGGCCACGGATGACAATTCCGGGCTGATGGTCATCGCCGTGCAGCCGGGCGGCCCGGCGGAGGAAGCCGGTGTTCAGGTAGGGGACGTGATCATCCAGGTGGACGGAGAGTCTGCCCAGGACCGCACGGTCACCGAGATTTCCGCCATGATCAAGGGCGAAGAGGGAACTGTGGTCTCCATCACGGTTCTGCGCAGCGGCGAGGGAATCACCATGTCCATGACCCGCAAGCGCATGGAGACCACCGTGGCTTCCTCCAAGCTGCTGAACGAGCACGTGGGGCTGGTGACCATCCAAAATTTTGACGAGCGCTGCGCCGATGAGACCATAGCAGCGATCAAAGCGCTCCTGAATCAGGGGGCGGATATGCTTCTGTTCGATGTTCGCAACAACCCTGGCGGCTATGTGGACGAACTGACGAAGATCCTGGATTATCTGCTCCCCGAGGGAAATCTGATCCGGACGGTTGGAACGGATGGAAGCGATGAGACCGTTACCTCCGATGCGGATTGCGTGAAGGTTCCTATGGCGGTTCTGGTAAATGAGAATACCTACTCCGCCGCCGAGCTCTTTGCGGTGGACCTGAGCGAATATGGGGTCGCCAGGATTTTCGGTCAGAAGACAAGCGGCAAGGGCTTTTTCCAGCAGGTGTTCCAGTTTTCCGACGGCTCTGCTGCGGGTATCTCCGTTGGCCGCTATTATACCAGCCAGGGCAACAACCTGGAGGGGATCGGCCTGACTCCGGATGAAGAGATCAAGCTGGATGACGAATCCGAGGCTCTCCTCTACAATGGAATGCTGGAGCCGGAGAACGATGCCCAGCTCCAGGCGGCCCTGAGCTACCTCATGGACAAGGTGGTCACACCGTAAAGCGAAAAAAGCATAAAAATTGCGCCCCGAAAAACCCGGGACGCAATTTTTTATGCTTGAAAATCAGGCGAGCAGAGGCTTCAGCGCTGCGGCCAGCCGGTCCTTCTGGGCCTGGGCCTGAGCCAGGTCCTTGCCCAGGGTGGTGAAATAGGTTTTGATTTTGGGCTCCGTGCCGGAGGGACGGACGACAACCGTTGCGCCGCCTTCCAGGGCGTAGATCAGTACGTTTGCCTTGGGCAGGCCGGTCTTTTCGGTATCCTGGTAGTCGGTGACGCTGGTGACTTTATATCCGCCAATCTCGGCAGGGGGATTTTTGCGCAGGCTGTCCATTATGCCGGCCATCTTCTCCATGCCGGACAGACCCGGGAACTCGAAGGAATCCACCTTGTTCAGGTACCGGCCGAACTTGGCGTAGATTTCTTCCAGCCGCTCCTTGATGGAGGAGCCGATGGAGCGGTAATAGGCGGCCATTTCGCAGATGAGCATGGAGCCGATGATGGCGTCCTTGTCCCGGACATAGGGGCCTGCCAGGTAGCCGTAGCTCTCCTCAAAGCCGAAGATGAAGCGGTCCAC
>ERZ772889.149-NODE-149-length-82591-cov-3.593632_pt1 | contig 82591 bp, 76 predicted proteins | sample MGYA00512127_ERZ772889 | MGnify/ENA primary metagenome ERZ772889 (study PRJEB29015, sample SAMEA2737689) | human gut metagenome | biome: human gut; feature: human-associated habitat; material: faeces | place: China | collected 2012 ...
CTCTTTGAGGCAATCTAAAAGAACCGCGAAGTCTCCTGCAGGTATTGAGTCAAGGGTCATTTCTACACTCTCAAGCTCATCCGGATTTATCGTTTCCTTGAGGAAGATCGCTAGGCGTTCCCCCAAGTCATGGTTTTGGCCTGTTTTGTATAAAATGCTGGTGCTGCCGTCTTTATTTAGATAAAGGTTTACCTGGGCAGGTTTACTTCCTGCTTGGCCAAAACGAATAACGCGCAGTGTGTCATCAGGACTCCATTCACTCGGCTTCCTTTCCAGTTCTTTCAAGCCATTTTCTTGGTAAAACTTCTCTATAAAGTCTGATAACTTTTCTCTGTTGAGATTAAGGTTTTTGTATGTGCTTTTATCGGTGGTCATAGAGATCTAGCCCCTTGAAATTTATTTCTTTATAGTTCTACGTACTTGCCAACTGCCACACCGGCGATCCGCATACTCTGGGTAAACGGCTGGAATTTAGGGCCCGGCCAATCCGGATTTAGAGCCTTCAAGTAGTAATTCGAGCCGTCCCTTACGAGTTTCTTGAGTGTTGCTTCCGGATCTGCTGCGCCGTCGTCAACTGCTGCCACAATGCGGCCGGATTCTGCCGGAACCTCAGGGTCAATAAAGACAATGTCGCCTTCATAAAACATTGGCTCCATGGATTCACCTCGGACCTTTAGAGCAAAGCCTTCGTTGCTGATGCTCACCGGGCAGATGTACCATTTATCGAGATCGTCAAGAGAGGATACTGGGGTAGGGAGGCCGGCTTGCACCCAACTGATAAGAGGAACGCGACGGAATCCGGCTACAGGATCGGCATCTTTTGGAAGGTCAGGCGTGTAAATCAGTTGCGCTACTGAAACATTTAAGACACGAGCTATCGCTTCAGTGGTATCGATACCCGGTTGTTTTGTCTTGCCCGTAAGTATCTTGTTGATTGCCGACTGGGTAAGACCTGCGGACCTTGCTAATTCATTTTGGGAGACGCCGCTTTTTTTCATCAGCGCTCTTAGGTTTTGAGCAAAAGTAGACATCGCACGATCTCGATAAAAATTCCAATGGGAATATTTTAACAGTCTTAAAGTTGTGTGCATATTCCGAAAAGAATTAGAATCTATTAACTAAAGTTGTAATTCTTGAGGTTTATATGGCCGCTTCATTACTCTCACCGGACGCCGCAGTTTTCAAACTTGAAAAAGCCGGACTCAAACAGCATCAGATCGCCACACTGCTCGGTATCGCTCAAGGTACCGTCAGCAAGATCAAATCAAAGCGCTACACAGAAGTCAGCTACAAGATCGTTGACAAGCTCCGTGAACTTGTCGCCCAGCTTTGTACGGAAGAAACCAAAAAAGAGAAAGCAAAATGACTTCAACTTTTATTTTTACGGACTTTCCTTTCTGCCTCGACCTCATCGGCCAATTTCTTCAGATCAAGAGGTCCGATAAGACAGGCACAAAGGTTGTTAGCCGCGTGCGACAAAAGCACCGCGACCTTGCCGCTATCCTCTCCGGAAAAATCAATCACGCCAGGGTGCGCGGCGTCATTACCAATCACACGGCAGGCGGTAAGCTGCTGGGTCAAAAACTCCGGTATCGCCAGCGCCTCAATACGCCGAACAAGCATCCCGTTAGGGTCAAAATTTTTGAGCCCTTGTTCAGCCCCAACATAATTAACTATCTCCTCCACGCACAATCTGAGAAGGGCGCAGCAGGACCTGGGAGACAGACGCATAAGACTTTGTGCCTCATTGAAAACTCGCTTTGCTTTCTCCGGCATTTTCTCATACGCCTTAATCCCACCGGATACTGGCCAAACAAGCTCGCCGCAAACCCAGAGGGAAGGACGACCGCAAGTAGGGCATACAGAAACAGTCAAGGTAGCTGTCTCGTAAAAATCGCCCAAGTCGAAAACGTCAACCGATTTAAGCGCGACAGAACTGTATCGGTAGTACTCGCTCAAAGCGTCATAAGGTGGCCTGGGGCGTTTGAGGATCGGGCGCGCGGCAAAAGCAACTGCGACACCACAATGCGGACAGACGTACGAATTAGGGAGAGACATCATGACCTCAGAAAGAAGCTTTTTTGAAATTGTAAAGGAACGCTCGGCAAAGATAACCAGTGCCCTGAACGCCCTGGAATTGGCCGAGCAGAGTTTAGAAAAAACAAAGACCGCGGCCGCTGTCAGAGGTGACGGCGGCTTAATCGATATAAGAGACCTCGCATTAAACGTTATTACCGCCAAGAAGCATTTAGATGAGGCGTTGGCGTTTTTGATCGAGTCTCAGTTAGACGAAGAAGAAAAGGTGGTTTCATGACCCAAGAGAAAGTTATCACTTTCGATCAAGCCGCCCAAAGGCTTGTCGATAACGGTTATTTGCCGATACCGATCACGCCGGGAGAGAAATTCCCGGATCTTAAGGAAGGATGGACGTCCTACCGCTTCAAGTCAGAGGACGCTGAGATCCATGCCGGGTGCGGCATAGGACTGCTCACCGGACAGGGCGAGCATAAGGTGATCGGCATTGACTGCGATATCACTGATAAAGACCTGCTCAAACTGCTGCACGACAAAATCACCGAGTTGTGCGGCGGCCGCCCGTTCTTATCCCGTGTCGGCAGATTTCCCCGGACATTGTTCGTAGTCCGGACAGATCAAAGTTTCTCCAAAATCTCCTCGCACAAATTCGTAGACGCTCAAGGGCAGGATCAACAGTTGGAGATCCTGGCCAACGGACAGCAGTTTGTCGCGCTCGGTATCCATAAAATTACCGGAAAGCCGTACTCATGGATCAACCAGGAGACTCCGTTCGATCATTCGGCCGAATCCCTCGCACTCGTCACAATGGAGGAGGCACAGTCGCTTGTTGGCATTGTCAACGACTACGCTGTCAAGCACAACTGGAAGTTAAAGGAAAGAGGCGGCGCCGGCCGCTCCGTGTCGGCAAACGCAGGACCGCTCACGGCTTTCGACGTTGAGTGCATGAAGTGCAGGAACATCCCGCTCGCGGAAGCCAGGAAGATCATCAGCCATATTGACGCAGACGCATACAAGGACTGGCTTGAGGTCGGTATGGCGCTGCACCTGGAGTACGACGGCTCGGACGAAGCATTCCGACTCTGGGACGAATGGAGCAGCAAGTCGGCAAATTATCCGGACAAAGGATCCAAGGCACTCGCGGAAAAATGGGCGTCATTTGTTGAAATCGGCAAATGCAAGGAAGAGCTGATCCGCATGCCGACCGTAATCGCCAAAGCGGAAGAGGCCAAAGCCAGCCGGGAAAAGCAGATGCGAATCGCGGCTAAAGCGGAATTCACTGCCGCGCTGGCTAAATGCTCCGATGAGTTTGACGTCGAGACATTAGCGAGAAAAACCTCACTGTCCAATCGAGCAGACAGAGAGGTTTTCACGAATTACGCCTTAAAGCGCCTGAAAGAATTGGGCGCCGGATCAATCACAAAGACGAGTATACAGGGATGGTTTAAGAAAAGTACCTTTTCCGACTACGCACCCAACGAGCTCGGCCTGGCCGAACGCATGCGCGACACCTACAAAGGCGGTCTCAAATGGGACTGCATTAACGGTCAGTGGTACACCTGGAACGGAATCCGCTGGAAGAAGACGCCCAACGAGGCAATCATGGGCTACGCCAGGATGACCGTGGAGTCGTTATTCGAGGAAGCCAAAGGCCTCGACAGCGAAAGCGCGGTCAAGCTCAAAGACTTCGCCTCCAAGTGCTGCAATCCCAAGACCTGGGAGAACATGCTCAAGGCTTTTAAGTCTTTCTCCGACGGAGACAACAGCGTACTTATCAGCCCGCACGAGCTCAACCAAAATCTGCGCTACTTCGGAGTGAACAACGGCGAGATCGACCTAAAGACCGGTGAATTTATTCCCGGGGATCCCGCGCACATGATTACGCTCCATTCCCCGGTCAACTACGACAAGGACGCGACTTGTCCTTATATCGACGACCGAATGCTGGAGATATGCAACGGTGATCCGGAGATCGTTGAGTTCTATTACGACATTTTCGGCGCCGGAATGACAGGCCGCCTGCGCAGGTCGTTCTTAATCATGTTCGGTTTAGGCCACAACGGTAAATCCGCACTGCTCAACCTGGCCATCAAGATGATGGGCAATGGTCAAGAGGGCTATCACGTCGGAGCTGACCAAAAGACTTTTATCGAGGGAAAAGGCGGCTCGGCCGGCGGCGCCAGAGAAGACATCACGAGGCTTAAAGACAAGCGACTGGTGACACTCGTCGAGACCTCCGACGGGAGCCGCTTAAATAGCTCGCTCGTCAAACAGTTGACCGGCGGTGACCCGATGACAGGACGGCAAACGTGGGCTAAGAGTTCGATCACGTTCACGCCGTGCTGTCTGCCGGTGCTCGTATCCAACCATAAGCCGATCGTCGAGGACCAAAGCGAGGGCATGTGGGATCGTCTGCTGCCCGTGCGCCATCTGGGCAACTTCAACGCCGAACGCGCGGACCCCTTGTTCGACCAAAAGTCTGAGGCCGAGCTCTCCGGTTTCCTAAACAAGTGTATTGCCGGCGCCCTCCGCTTTCAGCAGCGCGGCCTGCGGGTGCCGGAGGCCATACGCAAAGAGCAGAAAGCATACAGATCGGCCCAGGACCCGATGTCGGACTTTTTCTCAGAGCACTGCGTTATTGAGCCCGATGCGCGGTGGCCGCGGTCTGAGGCTTACAACGCCTGGAAGCAATACGCACGGGACTCTAGCGTCCCACAGTATCAGGAACGAAAGAAATGGTTTTTTAACGCAATGGAGGAAAGAGGTTTTGAAACTATGAAATCTGACGGAATTATGTGTTTCAAAGGTATTCGTATAAAAGCAGTCGGTTTTGAGACTGTTGATTAAGGATTAGAGGGGTAATAGGGCAAAAAGGCAAAAATACTATCTATTTCTAAAACTTCTCTTATATACGCGTATAGGGAAGTTTAGGAAAAGAGCTTAAAAAATGCCTTTTTGCCCTGAATTTAAGGGTTTCTACTATGTTATTAGAGAAAGAATCAAAGGTTTTAGAAAAGTTAAAGGTCATATCTGTCGCAGTCGACTATGCACTCAAGGCAGGGCGAGTTTGGGACAGCAATCTGTATCACGGAGGCATGTACACCTGCCCTCCTGTAAAGGATGTCCTCGATTTTATGGAGACATTCCACACATTGGACGCTTTCGTCTACGGCACGTGCGCAGAGGGCAGTTTGTTCGGCTGCGACCCCGCAAACCACTGGACGATCCAGGTCGGCTACTCTGAATCGGCGCCCAAGGCATGGGAGGGAGACGACAAGAGCGGATACTGCGAGGCCTATGCAGTGGTGACGTACAACCGGAAAGGCGAGAGATGTGCACGCATTTTCGGAATCCCGGAGAAGATTGCAACGGTGTACGCAAGACTGTTTTTTACAACGCGGTTAGACGGCTCGCCTTTTGACGTCGGTTTCCATAGCTCAAACGGAATTGTCACGGAAGTTTGAGCTTTAGCGGTTTAGACGCTTCCGGCGGCGGAAACCCGCTGGAGGCATCCCGGGGAGATAAGAATGACCGAAAAACAATCAACCTATCAACCTCATACGGTATTACCTCATGACGCCCAAAGATTACTCACTGAAGCCGCGAAAGCGGCACAAAAACTTCATGGACTCGGCCGCCAGCGGACCTTACAAGCGGCGATTGAAAGAGTTAAGAGAGAACATCCGGAGTACTTTAGGTCTTAGGGCCGGAGGCGTCGACTTTATCGGCCCGCTGGGAGCGTATGTCGGAGAGAGCCATCAGGCCGCGAGATATACAGACAACGAAGTCCTGCAGTGCATTGATTTACGCCTGGCAGGATTTTCGCTTAACGAGATATCGAAAAAGATGGAAATACCAAAGCGAACGGTCAGAGACTTTTTTGCCGGGAGAATAAGAGGCAAGCATCCGGTGAAGTTCGTTAAAGCAACGATCAATGAATAGGGTAGGAAGGCATCAAAATCGACCGCTGGAGAGCGATCGGCAAAAATTAATAGGATTTATCATCCGAGGAAGTTTGAACGACTGTAGAAGCGGCAAATCGGTTTAGAGCTTTGGAAATAGTGCGCATTATTTGAACACGGCCCCCGATAATCAGCTCATTGATTACGGAGGTTTTATTATGCCGGGAACCAAATTCGGAACGATTGAAAGACTCACAGCCAGGCAGGCCGCCTTCGTTAGCGAATATCTGAAAAACGGCGGCAATGCGACCGAGGCTTACAAAAAAGCGGGATATGCAGGCAGCAAAGACGAGGTAATTTGGGCAAATGCAGCTCGATTGCTCAAGACCGATAAGGTCGCCCGCGCGATAAAGCGGCGGCAGGCCGAGCGCAACGAAAGAATGCAGTTGGAAGAGGACTTCGAGCTCAAAAAAGCGATTGATATCCTTGAAAAATGCTCTGAGCCGCAACAGGTTTACAACTTCGACGGCAAGCCGAAGAAAGACAAGGCGGGCCATGCTGTATTTATGTTTGACTCCAAGGGTGCGAACCAGGCGCTCACAACGATATGCCGGCTTAGAGGCAAATTCAGAGACAAACTGGAAGTCACTCAGGACGTTAGTGACCGCGCCAATCGCCTGGCGCAGATCCTGGCCGCAGTGGAAAAGGACGAGAAATAGCGATATAGCGGAGCATTCCTCCGCCATGCTGTCTATATAAATCAACTAGATATGAACGATATTGCTATTTTGTCCACCAATTTGTCCACCTGTCGGCAGTCGGATGAGGCATCCCCGCCGACGGCCGGCGCCTCCGGGCAAACGGGGTGTGATCGAGCCGCCCCAATCGATAACCCACGATGGATTAAAGAGGGGCTATCAATAGGCGAAGGGTGTCCGAAATTCGGCGGTCGGAGGGGTGAAACCCCCAACTCAGCCCCGACGAGGGGCGTTATCATGGATCGATAGGCAATATCTGTAATTTGACCGCACGAGGGGTGATTTTATTCATCCCCTCCATCCCATTCCCCATAACCGCATTTGTATTGACGGTGGTCTCATGGACAATGAAAAATTAGCAAATCAAAATTACGAACTGAACTTACAGAAGCTCGCAGTGCGGTTCAGTAACGATCCGCTCGCATTCGTGCGCCACGCATTCCCCTGGGGCGAGGGGATCCTAGAGAAGTACGACGGGCCCGATACCTGGCAGGAGAAAATCCTAGGCGACATTAGGGACCGACTGCAAAACGGTGCGACCCGCTACCAGGCAATCCAAATTGCCGTGGCGTCCGGACACGGAATCGGGAAGACCGCTTTGGTCGCCTGGGTCATTCTCTGGGCGATATGCACCTATCCGGATACAAAAGGCGTTATCACTGCGGAAACGGGCCGTCAGCTTTTAACCAAGACGTGGTCCGAGCTCCATAAGTGGCATTCTGTCTGCATTTTCAAGGACTGGTTCGAGGTCGCGGCCGAATCGATCTATTCTCTCCAAAAGGGACATAAGTACACCTGGAGAATCGACGCTATTCCCTGGAACGAAAGTAATACCGACGCTTTCCAGGGCCTGCATAACCAAGGCAAAAGAATCCTCGTTTTATTCGACGAAGCGTCCGTGATCGCCGAGAAAATCTATGAGGTTACGAAAGGCGCGCTGACTGACCGCGATACGCAAATTATTTGGTGTATTTTCGGAAACCCGACGCGACCCGAGGGCGCCTTTTTCGACGCTTTTCACAAACAGCGCCACCGCTGGCTGCACTACAACATCGACTCCAGAACGGTCAAGATTACGAACAAGGAACTCTTGCAGCAGTACGTGGACGACTATGGCGAGGACTCCGACTTCGTGAAAGTTCGTGTGCGCGGAGTTTTTCCGTCGACATCTGCCAAACAGTTCATTACCCGAGAGGACGTGGACGCAGCAGTCAACCGCCCTGTAGGAGTTATGAATTACGCCGCCACGGTCGCCGTATTAGGTGTGGACGTTGCGCGAGAAGGCGACGATAGATCCGTGATCGCAACGAAAATCGGCCGCGACTGCACAATGCCCTTAAAGATTTTCCGCGGGCTCACGGGGCCCCAGCTCGGAGAGCAGGTCATCCTTTACGCCCGGGAACTGCAGAAACTCGGCATCCCGAAGATCTACATCAATATCGACTACACCGGCGTGGGTGCCTCTCCTTACGACTACATGGTCGATAAGGTCCCGCATATCCACAAAGTGATCGCGGCCAACCGCTCCAGCAACACCGAGCGCTGGGCCAATAAACGAGCGGAAATGTGGGATCGGATGAGAGACTTTATTCGCGACAACGGGTGTCTGCCTAACAGCGCCGAGCTTGCCGATGATCTTTGTATTCCGGAAAAACTTCTTGACCGCAAAGGACGCTTGCTCCTGGAGAGCAAGGAGTCAATGAAAAAACGCGGCATGAATTCTCCGGATACAGCCGACGCGCTCGCCTTGTGTTTTGCCATACCGATCCAGGAGTATTTGGACGGCCCGGCCAACATGCCGCGATTAACCGAGAGACGGAAACGTCAGATCCGAAACCCCTACAAGTCGCTGTAAAAGTGCGCATTGAATTTGTCCGGAGATCGACAATGCGCCCATGGAAAAAACATTGACCTTTAGACCTGTCACGGTCGCGGAAGTTTTCGGCGCTCCGGACGCCGACATGCTGATCTCGGAATACATGGCCGAGTCAGGCAACCCCTTTTTGCCTCAGAAACCCAACGTCGAGTATTACCGCAAGGCCGAGGAGTCCGGCGCCTTTAGGGTTATCGGCGCCTTCAGCGGTGAGCGGCTTGTCGGTTTCGGCTCCTTCGTGCTGACCGTCATCCCGCATTACTCCACAGTGACGGCCTCCGTCGAATCGGTCTTCTTGTCCAAAGACTTTCGGCGCGGGGCGGCGGGCTTCAGGCTTATTAACGCTATAAGCCAAGCCGCTAAGGACGCCGGCGCCTCAGGCATCTATTGGGGATGCAGGAGCGGCTCGCGCCTGGAGACTTTATTCGAGAGGGTCCCGAGGTTTACACGCATGAACACTGTTTTTTATGAGGCCCTGGCATGACCGAAATCATAATCGCTGAGATACCGCCAAACACGTCCGGAGAACTGGAGGCCATGGCCGCAGGCGTCGAGGAAATGCGCGCGGCGCCCCAAGTCGAGATTAGAACCCGGAGCTTTATCCATGCCGGCATGTATTGCCGCACATGCTTAGTCCCGAAGGGCGTGGCAATCGCCGGCGCCTTAATCAAGATCCCGACAGTCATCATGGTCACGGGGGACTTCGCTATGACCTGCGGCGGCAGAACCGTCCGCTTAAAAGGCACGCATATTTTCCGAGCCTCGGCAGGCCGCAGACAGATTTTTGTCGCCTACGAGAACACCACTATTTCCATGTCCTTTGCTACCCGGGCCAAGACGCTCCTGGAAGCAGAGGCCGAATTTACTGACGAAACCGATCTTTTAATGTCACGGGGAGAATGAATATGAGCGGAGCAATTTCTGCCACTACAGCTGTAGCAATCAGTGCCGGCGTGGCCGCGGTAGGTACCGCCGCCTCCGTTATGGCGAGCAACAAGCAGGCCCGACAGCAGAAGGCCGCGGCCAAGGAAGCACAGCGCAATAACGAGATTACTCAGACGAAGGCCCGCGAGGATATGCGCCGCCAGAACGCCAAAGAGGCCGATGTCTCCAGCATTTATGAGCAGAACTTAGATCAGAACGCATCCGGAGGCTCGACGCTGCTGACAGGGCCCGAGGGCATCAATAACTCCGATCTGACCTTAGGCAAGGGCAACAAGCTCGGAGCCTAAAAGCGAGGCACCGATGGACAAGAAGGAATTACGTGCGCACATCCTGTCGCGCTGGCAAAAGCTCAAGACGGAGCGCGATCCCTTTATCCCGCAGTGGAAAAGTATCGCCACGCATATTCGCCCGGCAACAGGCAAATTCCTGCTGCGCGGACCGAAGAACGAGGCGCGCGAACGCTTCAATGAGATTTTCGACAATACGGCAACCGGCGCCAGCAACCTATTGTCCTCCGGATTGATGTCCGGACTTACGGACCCTAGCCAGCAATGGTTTTATCTCACGACCGGAAGCCCAACGCTGGATGAATCCCCGGCCGTGAAACAATGGCTCGCGGATGTGTCTCAAGTCATTTATATGGGCCTATCGAGAACGAACGCCTATCAAAGCCTGCACCACTTTTGGCTTGAGGTCAGTCTCTACGGCACGGCCGCCATGATGATCCAGGAAGACGACGAGCGCGGCTTTTACTGCTACCCGTTCACAATCGGCGAGTATGCGATCGCCTGCAACCATAAGGGCATTCCGGATACTCTGTATCGCGAGCTGATGATGACGGTCGCGCAAATCGTTCAGCAGTATGGCTATGAGAATGTGCCGCGCGGCATTAAGGCGCTCTATGACCAACGCCAGTACGACCAAGAGAAAGCTGTCATCCATGCCATTGAGCCAAGATACGATCGCGACATTACCAAGCAAGACAACAAGAACATGCCCTTTAGGGCCGTGCACATGTTGGTCGACGCCGACAGCGATGAGCATTCCATTCTGCTGGAGTCCGGGTACAACGAATTTCCGGCGATCGTCGGCCGCTGGGGAGCAATCTCGACTGATACATATTCCTGTGAATCTCCCGGCATGACCGCGCTCGGCGACGTGCGCCAGCTCAAGCACGAGCAGATGCAAAAGGGCAATGCGATTGACTTGATCGTCGATCCTCCGAGACTTCTGCCGACGTCGGCCAAGGACGCCGAGCTGGACTTCGCGCCCGGAGGCTTAAGTTTTGTAGACATGCCGACCAACGGCAGTCAGTCGAATAACGCCACCACTGCGGTCGGAAACATCAACCCGATCACCGTGGACATCCAAGAAGTTCAAGGCAGAATCAAGGCGGCATTCTTTACCGACCTTTTCCTCATGCTCTCCAACCAGGCCGAGATCGCGCGCATGACCGCGACCGCTGTGGCGAGACTCCAGGAGGAAAAACTCATCATGCTCGGACCGATTTTGTCTCGGTTCAACAACGAGGTTCTGAATCCTTTTATCGGCCGCATTTTCTCGATACTCTCCCGCGCCGGAGTTTTTCCGCCTCCGCCCCAGGAGCTCCAGGGCACTGAGTTAAACATTGAGTACACCTCCATGCTTGCCCGATCTCAGAAAGAGGTCCAGGCCAACACCGACATGGAGGCCATTACGCAAGTCTGCCAGCTGGCGCAAGTTGACCCGTCGGTGCTCGACCGCATCAATCTGGATAACGCGATCAAGATCATTTTCGACAAGAAAGGCGTGAGCCCGAGCTTACTGCGCTCGGACGAAGAGGTGCAGCAGATTCAGCAGCAGAGAGCTCAGCAGCAACAGCAGATGGCGCAGCAGGAACAGGCGCAGCAGGGCGTGGACGCCTTGAGCAAGTTGGGCAAGGTCCCCGCGGGCGGCGACACCATGGCGGGTCAGGCCGTCGAGGCGCTCCAGGCCGAGATGGGGCAGTAAAAAAGTGCGCATTGATTTTTATTGAAGGTTTTAAATGTCAGGAAAGATTCGCAATCCGTTTGACGAAGCGAAGCTCAAGGAAGAAAGACAAGAACGAGAAGCGCAGAAAGCGAGCTTTGAAGAGGCTTTTAAAGAGTCTCTCATCCGCCTTCTGGGCACGCGGGACGGAAAGATAGTGTTTAACAAAATCTTTTCCGACTGCGCCTTGTTCTCCTCCTCTTTTGACACCAACGCCTTGACGATGGCGAACAAAGAGGGAAAGAAAACCTTCGGCCTTGTCGTGCTGAGCTACGTCATGGCCTATTGCCCGGAACAATACACCGAGATAAGGAAGATATCGGATGAGTACAGAAAATGACAGCGGCTCCCAAAACACCAGTCAGGAGACGTTAGTACCTCCTTCGCAGAATGAACAACAGTCTTCTCCTTTGGACCAGGGGCAGTCTTCTCAGACCACCACTCCGACTGAAAAGGAGACCGGTACTGAGAAGACTGAAACTTCTCCGGCGCCCGAAACTAAGGCCGCTCAAACGGTAAGCAACCCGCTTGAGATTAAGCCCGAGGCAGACGACGCCAAGAAGGCCGAAGGTCAGGAAGGACAGAAGCAGGAAGCGAAAGAGGATGCGGCACCTGAAAGTTATGCCGACTTCAAAGCACCCGAGGGTGTAGAGCTTAACGGCGCGGTGGTCGACTCCTTTAAGGGTATCGCCAAAAAGCTCAATCTCTCGCAGGAAAAGGCCCAGGCCGTAATCGATGAGATCACGCCCGTGATGGTCTCCCAGCAGGTTGAGTTTATTAACAAGGTCAGCGGCCAGTGGCTGGAGAAGGCTAAGAAGGACGCCGAAATCGGCGGCTCTAATTACGACGCCTCTATCCAGCGCGCCATTAAGGTCAGAGACCGCTTCGGCAAAGGCGCCGACGGCAACTATGACGCTGATGTCGCAGAACTGTTCTCGCTGCCTATCGGCTCGCATCCCGGCTTTATCAAACTCCTAGCAAGAGTCGGCGCGGCAATCAGCGAAGATACTCCGCCCAAAGGCAGGGTATCCGGAGCAATCACACCTCAAGACATTTATGGTTAATTTGGGAGAGTAAAAATGGCAGACGTTTTCAGCGGCATGACGCCCGTCACAATGGCTGAATGGCAGTCGCTCGTTCCGGACAGCGACGTAGCAAAGAAAGTTTTCATTCAAACCGTCCGAGATTATCAGCCGTTCTTTGATCGTGCCACTATGGTGCGCGGCAACGACGGCCAGGGTATGAAAGGCACACTGGCGGATAAATATCCGGAAGGCCAGCTCGTCGGTATTAACGAAGGCTGGGATGCATCTACCCCGACCGGCCGCGCGGTACGTTATCCGTCCTGCATTGCCCGCGACCGCTCCGTGATCGGTAAGCTCCAGCTTGAAAGAATGCCGGAGAAAGACCGAGCACCGTATCGCGCCCGCAAGGACCAAATGTTTACCCGCGGCTTAACCCGCGGTATGGTCAAACGTGTCTTCCAGGGCAATCCGGATAAAGATCCGAGAGACTGCTTAGGCCTGGCAAATATCGTTTTGCCGGACAAAGACAACGGCGCCTGGAAGAACTCCATCATTGACGCCGGCGGTACAGTGGCTAGCGACTCGACGAGCACACTCACTTCGATCTATTTTGTTAACTGGCACCCGGAAGAAATGACTCTGTTCTTCCCGGAAAACGGCGGTGCAGCAGGTATTTCCGTCGAAGTTCAGAAATCTCCGATCTATGTTCCGGACGCTAACGGCAAAATGTTTCCGGCCTACGTAACCGAGTTCGGCTATGACCTTGGCGTATTTGCAGGCAATCCGGAAAACATTGTCCGTATCGCCAACGTCGATACCTCCAAGATCACTACCGCCAAGGGCGCAGCTGACCTCTTGAAGTTGTTCGTTGAAGCACGCCACCGCCTGCGCACCGACGACTTCTCTCATGTCGGTATCTACTGCACGGACCAGGTCGGCATGATCTATGACCTGCAGCTCCTGGAGAAGACGAAGTACACGCTGGAATACAAGACCTTCGGCAAACGTGAAGGCATGTTGTCCTTCGGCGGTATCCCGATCTACCAGTACGGCACGGACGTGCTGAACGCAAGCGAATCCGCGATCACAATTTCCTAATAGGAGGCGTTATGGTTTTCGACATTAAGATGATGCTCGCCGACAAGAAGGAGGCCAAAACCGCCTTCACGTCCAGTGGCCTTGACTTCGGCTCCACCCTGGTAGAGTCCGGTGTCAACGGTCACAAGATGGCGCTTTGTATCTCCGCCAGCGGCGTGGCCGGCACCAGTCTGGCCTTCAAGATTGAGGACTCGGCCGATAACTCTACTTTTGCCACTGTCGCAACATCTAAGGCATTCACGCCCACTGAGCTCAAGAATCTGATTGTGGTGGGACTCCCCTTCGAGCACAGACGCTACCTGCGTATCGTGACCGTCCCGACAAGCGTCACGGCAGGCACCGTCACGGCCTGGATCGGCAACGACTACAAGCTCGGCCAGGTCAAAGAAGGCGAGGGCTGGGAGTTCCGTACTGAGAAGACAACTGCGGCAGCCGGCGGTGACAGCTAATCAGCAGTAAACAACCGAAAATTTGTCGGAGGAGGCGGGCATAAAACCCGCCTTTATTTATATGGCTAATCAAATCGAAATCTGCAATGCCGCACTGTCTCAGCTCGGTGCGGACTCAAACATTACGTCTATCGATCCTCCGGACGGCACGCAATACTCCGAACAGTGCGCGGCCTACTACCCGATGGCACTGCGCTATCTGCTGGAGCAATTTAACTGGAGCTTTGCCCAAAGTCGCTACAAGCCGCCCCAGTACGTTGAGCTGGATCGAACTCTGTACCCGTGGCGTTACGGCTACTCTTTGCCGAGCGACTGCATGTGTGTTGTCGGTCTTTACTGCACCGGCGGCCAACCCTGGCAGACCACACTGCCGTACGAGATCGAGTATCGCGAAAGCGAAAACACGATGTTCCTGCTGACGGACGCCAAGGACGCCGTGATCGTCTACACCCGTTACTTGAACAACCCGCAGATGTTCCCGGGCTACTTCACCGAGGCCCTCGTCATGCGCCTGGCGGCATATCTCGCGGGTGCCCTGGTTAAGAATCAGAGCGCGGACAAGTATCTCAAATATGCCGAGGACGCCTTGAGCAAGGCCAAAACACGGGACGCAAAAAAGAGCGCCCACCAGCATCCGAAGTATTTAGCGGCACAGCTTAGAGCGAGGTTCGTGTAATGGCAGTCAGAATCTTTAGAAACTCTTTCGGCGGCGGCGAAATCTCTAATACCATGTACGCCCGAGTGGACGACGCCAAGAACCAAACAGGCCTGGCCAAGTGCAAAAATTTTATCGTTGAGCCTCAGGGCCCTGTCTTTCGGCGCCCGGGTTTCGAGTACGTGGCGCACGCGAAATACTCGGACAAAAAATGCCGCCTGATCCCGTTCTTGTTTTCGCTGGACCAGACGATGGTCTTAGAGGTGGGACACAAGTACATCCGCTTCCATACGCATAAGCAAACTTTGATGTCCAGCAATGCTCCGTATGAAATCACGACTCCGTATGAGGAGGCTGATCTTTTCGAGCTGAGTTTCGTCCAGAGTATTGACGTGATTACGATCGCGCACATCAACTATCCGACGAAAACTCTGAGGCGACACGGTGCGACCGACTGGCGATTGGAGAACGTGAACTTTAATACCACACTGTCAGCACCTACGGGCCTGGCCGTAACCCAGACAATCGGTCCGGACGTCGAGGATAAGAACAAAGGACTTTTTAAGAGAAAATACGGGGTTACGGCTTTGAACGCGGACGCCTCAGAGGAAAGCCCGCTGTCGGCTACCGTTGAAATTAACTGCAATCCTTTTGCGGACGGCGCCTACAACACACTTACCTGGAATGCCGTCCCGGGCGCCGCTATGTATCGTGTGTATCGCAATGTGGGCGGTGTCTACAGTTATATCGGCCAGACGTCCGAAACCTCGATTATCGATGACGCAATTTCTCCGGACTCAGGTATCACACCGCCACGGTATGACTCTGAAATTACGTCCGGATATCCGGGCACCGTGAGCTACTTTGACCAGCGCAAAATCTTTGCCGGAACGCGTACCAAGCCGCAATATATTTGGATGACGGCCGCAGGCAGTGAGAACTCTATGGCGTATCACTTGCCCGTACAGGCGACCGACCGAATCTCGGCTCGAATCTACGCCCGAGACGTCAACCGAATCCGACACCTTGTTCCGCTGTCCCGATTGATTCTCCTGACGGCCTCAGGGTGCTGGGTAGTGGGCACCACAGACACGGATGCCCTGACGCCGGAGTCCATCAGCTTTAAAGCGCAGAACGCAGAAGGCGCAAGCTCGGTCAACCCTGTGGTTGTAAATTCGGCCTGCGTGTATGCCGCGGCCAGAGGCGGCCATCTTCGTGAAATGGGTTACTCATACGAGCGAGGCGGATTTATTTCCGGAGATTTATGTCTTCGTGCGCCGCACCTTTTCGACCATAAGACCGTGATCGATATTGCTTACTCCAAAGCACCGAATCCGATTATTTGGTCAGTCTCCAGCGACGGCGTATTGGTGGCCTTCACCTACATTCCTGAGCAGCAGATCGGAGCATTCTCAACAATCGAGACTCGCGGCAGTTTCGAGTCCGTGACTGTTGTCTCCGAGGGCTACGAGGACATCCCGTATGTCGTCACCAGCCGCAGGATCAACGGGCAGACGGTCCGATTTATCGAGCGTATGCACGAGGTGCAGTCGCCCTCAAGAGCGGAATCCTGTTACGTTGACTGCGCGGGCTTCTACCAGGGCAACCCGACAAAGACGATTACCGGACTCTCCTGGCTGGAAGGCGAGAAGGTTTCCATCCTGGCTGACGGTTATGTCGTGCCGGATCAGAAGGTGGTCAGCGGGAAAGTTGTGCTGGAGGATGAGGCCTCGACGGTTTACGTCGGCCTGCAATACGACTCCGACATGGTTACGCTCCCGATCCACCTTCAACTTAACGATATGTCCTACGGCACCTCTCACCGTAAAAATATTACGGAGGTCACGTTACGGCTTAACGAATCCTCCGGAGTGTCCGCAGGATCGAGCTTTGAAAAGCTGTACCACATGCAGCCGAGAGCGACTGAGTTACCCGGGTATCCGCCGAATCTGCGCTCCGGTATTTATGACCTACAGATTAAGCCAAAGTGGAGCGATGAGGGCCAGGTCTACATCCGGCAGTCTCTGCCGCTCCCGCTCCGAATCACTTCGATCACGACAACGGTAGAAATCAGCTAACCGACAATAGTGCGCATTAAAGCCTGAGGCGGCGTCAAGATAAGCGCACTATCGGAGGTTTTATGGACTTTAGTTTCAACACCGCTTCAATGATCGGCACGGGAATCTCTGCCGGTATTTCCGCTGTCGGTTCGATCTTCACAACCCGCTACAACAACGCTATCGCCAAGGCCCAGGCAAATATCGCCAAGGAAAACGCCAAGACGATGGAATTGCAGGCGCAGTACACCCTGTTTGCAGCAGAGACTAAGGTCCAGCACGAAACGATGCAGGCAGGCCAAGTCAAAGCCAGGCAGAAGGCTGCGCTCGCCGCCAACGGTGTTGCGATCGGCAGCGGTAGCGCGGCGCAGATTACAGCTTCCACCGACATCATCAAGACGATTAACAAGAATCGCATTGAGACCGATGCTCATGCCGCTGCCTGGGGCTATCGCCAGCGGGCTACCGACTTCAAAAACCAGGCCTTGATGTTTAACGCCAAGAAACAAAGTGTGGGCCTGAACTTCATGTCCACGGCGCTCAACGGCTTGTCTCAGGTGGGCATGACCTACGCCTTTGGAAAACTTGCCGAGGGCAAAACAAAAGAGCCGGCACAAGACACGCCGCTCAAGGTTGACGCCATCAGCGGAGCCGATCCCGGATTGAAGATCGACGCGATTTCATCCGCCGACCCCGGCCTGCGCATTGACGGAATCTCCTCGGCCGATCCGGGAATCCGAGTTGATGCGGTATCTGCGGCCCAGCCGATTTTCACGCCGCTTTACAGCTTCAATCCTCTTTCGATCAATAACAAAGTTTCGATCTTAGGCAGATAAATATGCAGGTACCCATTTATCAGAACAACACGCCGAATCCTCAGAGCGAACAGTCTTTTGCGCGTCCCGGAGAAAACGTCCAGCCGACCTTCGACTATGAGCGCGCGATGGAACGAGCCACCCAGCCCTTGAGGGTAGGTATCGGTTTAAGCGTCAAATTTGCACAAAAGGCCGAGGCCCAGCAGGTCAAGGCGGAAGCCGACGAGGCGCTCAACGGCCTGGATCAAGAATTACGAGAGCTGCAATGGAATCCCGAGAGCGGTTACTACACCATGAAGGGCAAGACCGCCGTGGAGGGCTATGACCCGACCCGCGAGGCCATGAACAAGGCGTATCAGACACACCTGGATAAACTGCAAAACCCGCTTGCGAAACAGGCCTTCACTTCTGTTGCCCTGGAGAAGATCAACTCCTACGATCAATCCATGCAGCGCTACCGCCTGAAAGAAAATGCCGCCTATAAGGCAGAAGTCTCGGACACGCGCGCCAAGTCTTTGATCGACGACTTTGCCTTCTCCGGTTTCGGCCTTGACTCCGAGCGCACAATGGCGAGCCTCATGGATGAGGTGGACTACCAGGGCAAAATCGGCGGCAAGAGTCCGGAATGGATCGCAAGACAAAAGGACAACTACTCCGCCCTGGCGTATGCCTCAGCCTACCAACAGATGGCAGTCGAAGACCCGTATGGGGCGCTCAAGCACTTCCAGCAGGTCGGCTCCACGAAGATGAGCCCGGACGTATCCCGCAAGACCTATGCCTTGTTGCGCGAGCGTGTATGGCCTCAGCTCCAGGAGACGGTTGACGCAATGGGCGGCCCGGAGGCGATCGGTCTTACTCAAGGCTCGGCCGCTCGTGCTGCCGGGAAAGTCGACGTCCGAGTCTCCGGCGCCCAGGCAGGCTTAGGCACGCCCCCCAGTGTTCCGGACAAGGTGCTGAATACGATCGGCTACAAGTTCTGCAACCCGCTCAACATTAAAGCTTTCGGCAATAACTGGAGCGGTATGGTGGGCCAGGACGCCAGAGGTCATGCCATTTTCGAGACTCCGCAGGACGGTATTTGCGCCGCGGCAAAGATCCTCAAGACCTATGCTTCCAAGTACGGCATCAACACCGTGGACGGCATTGTCGATCGCTTCTGCGCGGCCAGTGACAGCGTGACACGTGCATACATCAGCAATGTCTGCAAAGCCATGGGCGTCAATCCCGGAGAGGCGCTTGACGTCAAGGATCCTCAGGTGATGACCAAACTCATCAGCGCGATGATGCGCCAGGAGATCGGCGCGGTCGCCTACTCCCAAGAAACGATTACAGCCGGTGTCCATAAGGCGTTGGGAATCGCCGGCGCCGCAGAGCAGCCGACGGACAAGCCGCGCCTGACATCTAAGGACGTGGCCTTCAATCCGAACGTCAAGACAGGCGATCCGGTGATCGATGCGTTACCTCTTCCGGACAAGATCAAGTTATTCCGCGCATCCAGGCAGAGACGCGGCCAGCAGGCTCAGCAGGCCAAGGTCGAGTTAAAACGCTCCGTGGACAACGTCTTATCCCGCGCGATCAACACGGGCGACGTATCCGAGCTCCCGGATGTAGCAGACTTCATTAGCGTCTACGGTCAGGACGAGGGCGTCAGAATGCACGCCGAAGTGGAGAAACAGGCCCAGCTCAATGCCGCCATTCACTCCATGCCGGCAATGTCTGTAGGCGACATGGATGCAACGAGCCAAGCGCTCACGCCTCAGAAGGATGATCCCGAGTACGCCACCCGCATGGAACAGAAGGCAACGTGGGATAAGGCTGCAGAGAAGGTCAAGACTGAGCGGGCCAAGGACCCGATGCGCTTTGCGATCGGGGGGATCCCGGAACTCGGCTTTAAACCGATCACGGACTGGAGCAATCAGACGCTCGCCATCCAAGAGCTCACCAACCGCATCAGCAGCTACAAGGACGTGGCCAAGCGATTCGGCACTGACGCGCATATCCTCACCAAAACCGAGGCCACAGGGTTATGCCAAGCCTTCGCCAATATGGACGAGGACCACCAGGCGGAGTACGCACAGAAACTCTCCGACGCGATCTTTGATCCGGTTACTGGCGACAGCGGAGCCCTGGCGGCATTAGCAACTGATATCGGTAAGAACCACCACCTTCTGTCTATTGCTTTGGGCGTGGCCTCCACGCCTCAAGGCCGAGAGAACAACGGCGCGCTCCGCCAAATCAAGGGCAGTTACTACCGCAGAAACAAGGTCAATGATGCGAACAAAGACGAGCCGGAAATCCGCCAGAAGTTGGACGGCGTATTGCCGATCCCGCCCGGGAGTCCGGAGTACGAGGATCTAATCTCCGCAGTTTTAAACGAGCACGCTTATGCGCTCCAGGCGGGCGGCTCAAGCGACGTGGACACGGCGATTGAAAATGTGATCGGCCCGGTGGCAGAGCACAACGGCGCGAAGATCATTTTGCCGTCCAGACTCTCGCAGGCGAGCAAGGACTTGATGACCTTTACCAAGCTCGGATCTTTTGAAGACGTTTTGCAGGTCTACAGCAAGGACTTCCTGAAAGGCGGCAAAAAGCTCGTCTATCGGAATCAGGTGGTATCACCTGAGCAATCCGCCAGGCTCATCAACACGGCACCTCTCAAGTGGGTAGGCGACGGCGTCTACTTTATCCGCGACGGCTTGCGCTACGTAGCCGACGAAAAGGGCGAGCCCTTCCGACTTGACCTTAACGACACAATTTCCCGGAGAATTAAATGGGCTGGATCAATCGTTTCGGACTGACCAATGAAGAAGCTAAAGTCATTAATCAGTACAGTGCTCCGGAGAAAGACGCCGAGGCCCTGACGCCCGGACTTTTCGAGGGCTCCTGGGGCGCGATCGGCCAGTCTTTTGGAAAAGAATGGGAAGCTACGAAGTCGGACATTAGCGAGGCGGCCGCGCTCAGGGTCGAAGATGATGATTACTACCTCGCCCAGCAGGAGGATCCCTTTGCGCCCGACCTCAATGTCAATAAGGATGCAGTAGTCAATCGCCTGAGGCAAGACGCAAAAGAGGCACGCCTCAAGATCAAGAACGATTACACGCCGAATCCCGAGACCACCGGCACGGCGGCCATGATCCTCTACGGTCTGACCGGTTCTTTGGCCAAGGGTATCGGTTACTCCGTTCTCGCGGGCGGCAATCCGTTCGTCGGCGGTGCGCTATTCGGCGCCGACCTCGGACGTTATGAGAAAGATAAGCTCCAGGACAAGGGCGTGGATACAGAGACGGCCACGAAAGCGGGCTTGATTACAGGCGTGACAAACGCTGTCGGCATGGCGCTCCCCGCCTCCCTCGGCACAAGTTATTTGAAGTCTGCGACCTTCGGCGCCCTGGTCAATCCCGCAACTGACATCACTGAGCAGTCGGCGATTAAGTTCGTCCTGGATAACGCGGACTATTCGGTTATCTCCAAAGAGTACGATCCTTTCGATCCTGTAAGCCTAACAACATCCGCCCTCATGGGCGCAGGTTTCGGCCTTCTCGGCGCACGAGGTGCTCGAGTCCGGGCCGCAAGAGAAGCAGCGGAAAAGGCCCAGGCTGAGGCACCGGCCGCACCCGTGGAAGGTCAGGCAAGCCGCATGAATAAGAGTGTGCTTGAGTCCATTCAGAACCGCGACAGAAGCGGTAAAGAAAGCCGCTTGCAGATGCAGCAGATCGCGCAGGCTCCGGACTTCAATCGCTTGCGCAATGGTGCAACTTTGGGCGAGGGTACGCCCGTGATCGCGTATTTGCCGGAAGACTCCTCGGCCATTCTCGGTAAGACGGTCACAGTCTCGGACACCAACGGCGACCGCACCACGATGCGCTATGCCCTGATTGAGGCGAGCGATGTGATGACGTCTAACAGTGTTGACGGCAGTCTCAATGCCGACTTCACTAATCCGGAAGTGCAAGGCGCCCGAGCGATCGCAGGCAACGGACGTATCGCGGGCCTGCAGGAAGCCTATCGCAACGTCAAGGCTACGAAGTACAAAGAGGAATTGACCAGGGCCTTGAAGGAATTCGGCATCAGCCGCCGCGCGGTCAAGAAAATGCGCGAACCCGTCCTCGTGCGTGTAATGGACGATGCGGACGTCAAGGAGGGCGTCGGCGAGTTGTCCAACCGTACCGGAACGCTGAAGCTCAATCCCGCCGAGCAGGCCGCCCAGGACGCCCGAAATGTACGCCTGGAGGAGGTTGAGTTTACTAAGGACAACGGTATCTCCGTCCGCTCGATGGACGAATTTGTGCGCCGTACTCCGGACAAGGAAGGCCTTATTGACGCCGAGGGCAAGGTCATCTACGACAATGTCCGGCAGAGAATGAAGTCGGCGATTTTTGCCGCCGCGTATCCGGACAACAGACTGATTAACCGCTTTATCGCGGACGACCCGAAGGACAAGCAGGTGATGGACGTTCTCCAGGCCGCCGCACCCGAGGTCGTCAAACTCAGACGTCACGGCGGAGATTTTGACTTCTCAGGCGACCTCATGGAGGCGCTCGCTGACTACATGCAAACCAAACAAGAGGCCCGCAAGATTAACGGCGAAAAGGTCGAAGGCGAGATTACGGAATCTTTCTTTGAAGCCACACCGGTGCAGGCATGGTTTAGAGATATCCTGTTATCCAAGAATCCCGAACGGCTCAAGGACGCCCTGGCCCGATTCAATGAGGTGGCTCAGCAGGAGAGCGGAGGCGAAGGCCTATTCGGTAAGGTCAGCCGCGACGAGGTTTTCAACCAGGTTAAAAGCGAGTTCGGCGCCCTGGATAAAGCAATCGACTCGATCACTCCGAGCGCGGTGGACGCTGCCATGGAGCTCCGTTCTGCGGACGTGATTGAGGGCGATCAGCCCTCAGGCATGAACGGCGACATCAACAAGTCGATCGCGGACGAGAAACTTGCCCGGGAACAGTTGGACGATGGCGAGCCGGTTAATGCCTCAGGCGAAGGCGTCGATCCGGAAACGCTGAGAACGCAGTTCGACTCCTTCAGAGATCGAGTATTCAACCAGCTCCTGGGCGCCGGGTTTAAAGAAAAACTCGCGGCCTATTCTGCTGACCTCTACGACGCTTTCTACAGAACACTCGGAGAGCGGTTAGGCATGAGCGCCGACGAATTGGAGAAACGCTATGCGCTCAAGGTTCGCAAAGGCGGGAAGGAAACCGCCGAAGGCCTTTTCCAGTCGAGAGTATCTAGTCAGAAGGAAAGGCTAGAGGTATGGCTGAAGCCGTCGGAAATTGAAACCGCTAGAGGAAAAACACGCGGCGAAATTGAGGCTATTTTCGGAACAGAATTAGAAGATATAGCCACTGTCCCGGACGCCTACTTAAAAGCGATTTTCGGGGATAGAGTAACAGATCCCCGTGTTTACACGTCTAAGGCTTATTTTTTAGACCATGTTGTAAATCACCATGCGCCTGACGTTCTTCCGGGAGATTATCTCCAGATTCAGAACATCATCAATAACCCGGACGAAGTTATTAGAGATACGCGGGTCAATGAAAAAGGAGTAGGAAGAAACGGAGTAATTTTTACGAAGTTGATAGGAAAGACGTATTTGCTCGCTATTAACTTAGAAGAGAGGGAGAGCGGCAAACTCCAGCTCTACAAATCGTTGCATAGAACAAGAAATAAAAAACCCTATCGCAAGATGGATAGGGTTACCTTGTCCGTGGACACCCTCTCCGAAAAATCGAAGAACCCTCACGATGCAGTCGTATCCCCGAAGGGACACCCGGCGGCAGGCGACAAATTTTCCGCTCTAGACAAGGGTTCCAGTATAAAAGATCCGTCAAGGGAAAACAATGGCTATCCTCAATCAGGGGATGAGACTCGCGGCATGTACACGCCTGCCGAACGCATGATTACTTTGTTCGGAACTGCCGACGAATCGACTTTCGTCCATGAGTCCGGGCACTACTTCCTGGACGTCATGATGGACGTGGTAATGCGCTCCGACGCACCCGAGCAGGTGAGGGCCGACATTCAGACGCTGATGGATTGGTTCGGCCTTAAGGACCTGGAAGAATGGAACGGCTTATCGCTCGAAGAAAAGCGGCAATTCCATGAGCAGTTTGCCCGCGGCTTTGAGCAGTACCTCCGTGACGGTGTTGCACCGTCCTCCAGGCTGGAAGCGATCTTCAAACAGTTCAAAGACTGGCTGATATCGATCTACAAGTCGGCCGCTGACCTGGATGTCGAATTGACGCCTGAGGTCCGAGATGTCTACGCGAGAATGCTCGCAACCGATAAAGAAATCGAGGTCAAACGCGAAGCGGATTCTCCGAGCCTATTTGGCGAAGACCTCGGACAGACGGTTACTCAAGTTGTCGACAACACCAATTTGCCGGACGAGACCAAGGCCGTGATTAAAGAAGGCCTAGAGACTTTAGGCATTAAGACCGAGCAGGCGCCGGATCAAAGCAAGTTATCCGGAGTCATGACGGACGACCAATTTGTCCAAAGCCGCTTTGATCTCGACATGGAGAAGTACGGTGATATACCGATCCTCGATGAGAACGGCAACGAGACCACACCGCGCGAGATGGTAGCCGCAGACCTGGCAGCGGCTGAGCAACTGGAAAAGGACTCTCAGGGAATGTCCCGCGCCGCGCTTTGTATGTTTACCAATAACGCCTTCGACTAAGGATTGAGGAATATGGCAAAAGGCTTAAAGAAAGAATGTTTGGACTCGGTTAGTCAAGTTATCGGCCGACAGCTCACGGCCAAAGAGGGTGAGGATATTGTCCTTAACATTAAAAGCAAGGTGCTCGACATCCGGAAAACCGAGCCCAACCTGACCAAGGACCAATACGTGGCCAAGGCCGCTGCGCTCGTGGCGCAGGATATGCAGTACCGGGCCACCCGTATGAAGGTCAACGCACAGCGCCAGGTGATCGCGCTCGCGGCCATGCAAAACTACACCGCTGATATGAGGGCTAAGGGATTGAGCGCAAACTCTGCCGCCATGAGATATTTGGATAAAGTCGACAAGCACGCGGTCGGCGTATCTAAAGAATATGCCTCCGAGCTCGTGGACACGCTCCAGGCGGCTTGCCCTAAGTTTTTCGGCATGATCGAAAACGATGATGCGGTCGCGGGAATCCTGGCCGAAATCTCCGGCGTCGATACTAAGAACGCAGACTATAAGAAAGCGGCGCAGGCCTGGATCCAGTGCACTGAGCAAATGCGCGAGCGTTACAACCGAGCAGGCGGAGACATCCGATCCCGCGAGGACTGGATCATGCCCCAGACACACAACCAGGGCAAGATACTCAATGCCGCGAGAATCCTAGATGAGAAAACTCCGAAAAGTTTTGCCGGACGTACTGCGGCAAAGGCCAAGCACGCGGCGGATAGGTTTAAAAAGCGTAATCCCGAAGCGAACCGTGACGCGTGGGTCGACTTCGTTTTCGAGCGACTGGATAAGACTCAGTACCTCGACGATAACTTACAGCAAATGAACGACGTGGGGATAAAGAACGTCCTCCGGGAAGCGTACATGTCCATTACGGAAAACGGAGACCAGCATCAGAATGCAGCTGACGCAAAGCCGAGCGGCAGGGGCAAAGCGAAGTCGGAACAGCGCCAGGAGCACCGCACGATTCACTTTAAGGACTACAAGGCCAGGATCGAATACAACCGGATGTTTGGGCAGAACCCCTCGATCTTCGGCACCATGCTGTCGCACGTCAGTGCGATGTCGCGAGACATCACGCTCCTTGAGGAAATGGGGCCGAGTCCGACGAGTACATTCAACACGTTGAAACGCTCGACGGAAATCCTTAACAATCAATCCAACTATTTTCTGGGTTACAGTGTGCCAACAAACGACCTCATGCTCGATGCGATGTGGACAAACTTAAAGGGCAGTCGAGGCCTCAAGCACGAAACCTTTGCCGCTATCATGCAGGGCGTCCGTAACCTCCAGGTAGCGGGCAAACTCGGCGGTGCTTTTATTACGAGCATGTCTGATATTGCTACATACTTTCACATGTGTCATGTCAACCACATGCCCTTTGCTCAGAGCGCGATGTTCTTAGTAAAGTCGCTCAACCCGGCCGATAAGAGGGATATTGCTTTTGCCGCCCAGGCGGGCGTGATCGGAGACGTTTTCAACTCTGCCGTTAATAGATTCGTCACGGACAATATGAGCCAGGGCGTGACTTCCAAATTGGCAGACGCAACCATGCGGGCCTCCCTTTTGTCGCAGTGGACGGACGGCATTAGAAGAGGTGCTGCGCTCACGGCGATGGCTTTCTACACCAACGCTCGCAAGTATGACTGGAATACGTGCGACGGCTGGCTGAGAGAGCGCCTGGAGAATTTCGGTCTAAATGAAACATTCTGGACGGTCATCCAGAAGGCGCCGGCGGAGAAGTTCGGCGATGCGGAGTTCGTTACTAAGGACAGTATTCTCAATATCTCGGACGCAGACCTAGCCACACTTGGAATCTCTCGCCACGCACTGGAGAAGTACGCCTCGGATTATTTGGCCTTTGTTTTCGATGACGCGCACATGGCCTCCCTTCAGCCTGACCTCTATACGCGCGCAATCTCTAACTGGGGCGTGGCACGAGGCACAATCCTGGGAGAGGCGTGGCAAAGCTTTTTCTTATTCAAGTCTTTCCCCACTGCGATGCTGACTCGTCATATCCAACGAGCAGGGGATCTCTATCGGTATAAAAAACGCAATGGCGCGAGCTACCCGGCCGCTTCAGCGATAGGCTATTACAGTACGCTGATTGTGGGGACAACCATGATCGCCGCGGTTTCCAATATGTTTAAAGACCTGCTCAACGGTCAGGACATCCAGGATCCCTTCACCACCGACAATATCGCCAGGGCGTTTACGTCCGGAGGCGGAGCCGGTTTTGCCGGAGATATTTTTGTTTCTTCTATGGGGGATTACAAGTACGGCCACCCGAATGTTTATAACGCTTTCGGGCCTGTAATTTCTTCCGCCCTGGACGCCGTGGAGATTTTCGACAAATACAAGGATGACCGCGATATTGGCGCCAACGTCCTGCGCTTTGCCAAGAGCAACATCCCGATGGTTAATCTTTGGTACACCAAACAGCTTCTTAATCACGCGGTATTTAACCAACTGCAGGAGATGATGAATCCCGGGTATCACAGACGTATGGAGCGCAAATCCATGAGGATGCGGGGGACGGGATACTGGTGGCAGCCGACGAGCGCAATGCCCGGACGACTCCCGCGTGTAGCCAAATCCAAGGACCGCTGGGAGATTATGAAATAGTGCGCATTGAACTTTTGGGGACTTTTATATTTTTCTTCAAATCGAGGATAGATATATGGTTCCTGAAAGTAATCGCAAAGCGGGTCCGTTTACCGGCACGGGTCAGACGCAGTTTGATTTTGACTTCTACATGCTGAGCGCCGATGACGTTGTCGTCATTGTGGCTGACGCAGACGAAAACGAAACGACGCTGAGCAAAGACGCGTACACCTGCACGCTCAACTCCGACCAGAATACAACGCCGGGCGGACGCGTGACTTTAAAGACTGCATTGGCCAGCGGGCATAAGCTCGCAATCTGCAGCGGGGTCCCGTATACCCAAAATCTGAATTTGACGATGTATGGGAGTTTTAGCCCAACGTCAATCAATAAAGAAGAAGATCGTCGCGTCATTCAGCTTCAGCAGATTCTCGAACAGATGCGCCGTTGTCTTATCGTCCCGATTACGTCCGAGAAAACCCCTCAAGAGGTGATGACTGACCTCTTGGATGTGGCGGAAAAAGCGGCCGACTACGCACAGAGAGCCGAGACAATCTACAACGAAGTCGTCTCCACAGGCTTATACGTCTCATCTACATGGCAGGAAATCCAAGAGACTAAAGCTCAAATCGATATTCATAAAGCGGCTATTGACGCTGCCGTTGCACGAGCGGAAGTTATTCTCGCCCGCAACGAGGTCATCGGAGCAGAGGTGGATGCTTTAGTTCCGCATCTTCCCGATTTGCAAATCAATCGACAGCACATTGATGATATCCATCGTATTGGTTCCGACCTAAGAGGGTTTGAGACAGAAACACTTGACCTTGGATCAATTACAGATACGGATATTGACGGTGAGACCAAAGTTGAAGACGGGTACATCAAGAAAGTTGCCGACCATATTGATGACTGTATTCACCCGGTTGGAGACAATATTGAAAAGGTTAAGGCTGTAAACGCAAACCTGGATGATGTAAAGACTGTAGCAGCGGACTTATCCTCTGAACCCAGCAACATTAAAAAAGTCGCACAAGCTACCGACGATATCACCGCGCTTAGCCCTAAGGCTGAGGCAATTCAAACTGTTGCGGAAAATTTAGAGACCGTGGCAAGTGCGGCCTCGGTTGCAATGAGCTTGGAGTCCATCAAGCAGACGGTTCTTCAGTCCAATGCTGAAGCTGGTTTCTCTTTCCGATACATGGCCGAGGCCTCTGCTGGAATGACGGTGCCTAAGGAAGCAATATCTCCATCGGTCAACATCAAGGTCGGAGACCACGTTGTAAATCGGATAGGGGATTACTTCGGGATTACGGCCGTTACTGAAACTACGGCAACTCTGTCGCCGAAACAAGGAAGTTTTAAAGGCGAAAAGGGTGATAAAGGAGACGGTATTCAACCTGATGCTGTGGTAGTGAATGCAGAAAGTCTCCCTGCTGAGGGAAGTGTTGGTCAGCTTGTCTTAGCCGGAATGAATCTCTATACCTGGGTTGCAGCAACCGATACAGAAGAAGCTCACTGGGAAAACATGGGAGAACTAGTCGGGCCGAAGGGAGATACCGGACCGACTCCGGAAATTTCCGTCGAAGCAGCATCGTTATCTGAAGGTGCATCAGCAACCGTTACTAAGACAGGTACATCCGAGGCTCCGGTCTTTACTTTCGGAATTCCCAAGGGGGATACGGGAAGTAAAGGAGATACCGGAACAACACCTGAAATCTCTATCTCGATACAGATGTTGGATGCGAACTCAGAGCCTTCCGTTGAAAAAACCGGAACGGACGAAGCACCGAGTTTCCTTTTAAAAATCCCGCGAGGTTTAACTGGAGCGACAGGCACGATGCCTGACACCGTTGACTTGGGAGGGCTGAGCTAATGCCTCTGAAGATTATTCAGTTTCGCGGAGGAACGGTTGTAGAGCATGAGCTTTTTGTCGGCCATGATCGGGAGATCACTGTAAATACAACGAACAATCGAATCCGAGTCCACGATGGTGCGACACCCGGCGGCCACGAGTTGGCAAAGGAGTCGGACGTTCCTACTAATACAAATCAATTGGAAAACGACATCTACCGATCAAGCGGAAACCTGACAAAACTTTCTCAGCTAACACCGGATGTCCAGTATCTCAAACAGGCCGAGTTAACCAAGCTCAGTCAGCTTCAAAACGACAAAGGTTATATCGCAGGACACTGTACTTACTGCACACACTGCGGCCACTGTACGCACTGCTCTTAAAGGTAAAGCAAAATGGCAAAAGTAATCCAATGGAAGCATGGCTCAAGTGAAGATAGTGCAGTCTTCACCGGTGCTCTCAAGGAGATCACGATCGACGATGATCTCCACACCATTCGTCTTCATGATGGGGAGACGCCCGGAGGTGCCCTCTTGGCGCGCGTAGCCGAGGTACCGACAAAGTTATCTCAGCTGGTAGACGACTTAAGCGTTTGGCGCTCAGACGAGCTGACCAAACTATCTCAGCTTACAAACGACAAAGGCTTTTGGGCGTCCGGTGCTCTGACAAAAGTCAGCCAGCTGCAAAATGACAGCGGCTTTCTCACCGGGCATTGCACCTACTGCACGCACTGTACATATTGCCAACAGTGCTCCAACTGTCATAACTGTACGACCATAAACTGCACGACCATCAACTGTACGACGGTGAACTGCACGACGATTCAGTGCTCAGTTTATAGCTACTGCACCAAGTGCAACTGCGATTGCGCAGACGACAGTTGCTTTGTCTCAGGAAAATTGGAGACAAGCAAGGGCCTAATAGATGTTCACAACATTCTGATCGGAGACGAAATCATTGATTGGTTGGGAAAGCCGGTTAAGGTAGTAGGCGTCAGCCATGGGCACTTAGGCTCTAGACGAGCAATCCAAATGAAGGGCCGCGGAGTGAATCGGGTTACCGATGATCACCCGATGCTGATATTCAGGACGAAACGCAGAAATTATGAGCTCTGCGCCTGTATTAATAGTAAGTTTGATCCGAACAAAATCATTCTTGCAGACAACGGAGTCAGAGGTAGGTACTCAGAGGAACACGATTATTGTGGCTGGTTCATTCCATCGATTGCAATGCCTGCGGATACTCCGACAGTATGTCCGATCGCAGAGAGAGAAGCCATTGTCAAATTCGGGAATGGATATGTCCTTGTTCCCGGGAGACTTTCATGACAACCAGAACAATTTTGCTCCGTGGAGGGACAGCGACTGAGCATGAGACCTTTGTCGGAGCCGAACGAGAAATTACAGTCGATACAACCAAAAAGACGCTTGTAGTTCACGATGGAACGACGGGACACCCGGTGGCTAGAAAAAGCGGCTTGCCGACAAAACTCTCTGATTTGACTGAGGGTATAGGGCTGTGGAAGAAAAGCGTTTTGACTAAGGTCAGTCAGCTTACAGACGACGTCGGCTATTGGGCCAATCTGACAAAGGTGAGCCAGTTACAAAACGACCTCAACTGGAAGACGGGACACTGCACTTACTGCACGCATTGTACCTATTGCACCCAGTGCTCTAGGTGCAACAACGTTCATTGCTATCAAGTGCAATGCACACAAGTTCAGTGCGGTCAAGTTAAGTGCAACAAGTGCACGATCACAAGCAACTGCCGCGGGCCGAACTGTACAAACCTAGATAAACCGATTTATACGAACTGCGAATCCAATAATTGTAACTGCGGGGATGACGGAATGTAGGTCCAGGAGATAAGACATGGGATATAAACGACACGTAGTAACAAGCACCTTACCTTACGATCATTTTTCTATCGCAATAGATGAAACTAGAGCGGCTTTTCGAGTACTGGACAAAAAAATCTTTTTTGAGGTACCGGAAGATACACCGGCTTCTCCGATTGAAGAGCTGACCACAACTCAGAAACTTGGTGAAAGAGGCTACACGGGAAAAGCGAATAGGTTTTATCAAATCAATGGTGAAGACTATTGCATTCTTGCGGAGATTATCATCGATAAAACAGTACCGGAATTCCAAAAACTTTGGGTTCCCGGAGCTCATTTTGTCACTTGGCTGAACAATAACCGACTTCATGCAATCATCAAGGGAGCATTGACCTACTTCGACTGTCGAAACACAGCAGAATACGTTCGGCATGAGGGCGGGATGTGGGCCTTTGATCTTTGGGTTAGAGACCCGAATGCGCCCCTGACAGAATGTGCCCGCTCTATTACGACTGCGGAAGACACGACTGTAATTACCAACCTTGAAGACCTGGGTGAAGTTTGGACAGCCGCCGACGTGATGACCGGGACCACCTCCAAGTGGCTGAATCTTGAGTACAGTCTTACTCCTTCTTCCGAGACGGTGGCGCCGGATGGCTGGGTTGATTTCACACTTACGCTTAAGGACGGAAAGACTCACGAAGTCGCAACAGACGTGACATGGGACGGCTACATCGTAGAGGCCGTTGATGGTTACGCACCTCATAAGCGCGTTGCGGTCACAAACGGAGTGGGGCATTTCCGAGCCTGTGCCTTAGGTCTTCAGGCCGGTGAAACGATGCGAATCAAGATTAACCATCGGTTTTACACCTCTAGGGCCGAGGCTACGGTTCAGGTGGTCTCTGATGATTAAGTACCTCAACCTCTTGATTGGGAGCGCCTGCAACATGAAGTGCGGGTACTGTCTCCAGACCAATGAGAAGTCGCCTGCAGATCACAAGGCCGACCCGGTTGAATTCGCACATAAATTGGCTGATTACCTTAAGGGCAGTCGCATAGAACGGGTCGCCTATTGGGGTGGAGAGCCGATGCTCTATTGGGACCGGATCAGGACTCTGCATGGTGTCCTCATCGATGAGGGTATCAGACCCGAACAGTCCACTGTTACGACAAACGGCCGCTCTCTGACTGACGATTATGTCGAGTATGCAAACGCTAACCCGGGCATTTTCACCGTGGTCTCTTGGCACGATGGTAACTTTACTGACGAGCAGTTAAGCCGTATTTTTCGATTGAAAGAGTTTTCGATTTCATTGCTCATTCACCACTACCAAACGGATATGTGGGGTGTCAGAGACCTCTTCTACAGCTTGCAGGAAAAATACGGTCGCGATCCGAAAGTCGCAGTGCACTTCTTACGAGCCAATGACGGGTGCCGCAGTGACTACTACATGACACGAGAGGACGTGGACGCCTTCTGCAAGCACTTGGAAACTGTCATTGAGATGGCACGTATCGGTGACCCATGGGCCGCTTGGCAGTGTTCCCAGCTTCTCTACCATCGAAACAAAGTGAAGTCCCGTGTCGGGCCCATGTGCGTACGAGACGAACTGCTGAGCATTGACCTGCATGGGAACGTCTACGCCTGTCACCACAACTACGACGCATCCAACATTACCGGGAATATTTTCAAGAAGGTGATACCGATTAAAGCCGTTGCTCAGCTTTCGCCGAGACGTTTCTACGACAGCGTCGAATGTCAAAACTGCGAAGCTTTAGATGAGTGCAGAGGCGGCTGCTACACCTCCAACACTCACGACATTGATTGCTACTTCGCAAAGAAAAGATTTGCCCTTTACCACGCCATGGAGAAATTATTTCAATGAAGCTCGCTCTACACTGCAAAACCCACAAGGGTAAAAACGAAACTTGGGTCTATGACAATGTTCTAAATGAGGTCTACGATGGGGACGGAAAGCTCGTTGACCTGACTGAGGACGAGAGATTAAAAGCTTATGCCATGCTCAAGGAGCAGGAAGGAAAGCCCGGCTACTCTAACTCTAAAAGTAAAGACCTTTGGGACCTGCGCATCCAGCTGGGTCTAAAGTGCAATATGAGCTGTAAGTACTGCGCTCAAAGCGATAGAGAAAGTGAACGCTGGGTGTCTTCACCTAAAGACGTTCCCGCATTTATCGAAAAGCTCAGAGCTTCAGGAATAAAAGTTCACGGCGTCATTGAGCTTTGGGGCGGCGAGCCTTTTGTCTATTGGAAAACACTGCAAAAGCTAGTGCCGGAACTGCGAAAACTTTATCCGAAAGTTCGTTTTGCCATCATTACCAACGGCACGCTAATCGATGAAGAGAAAATCGCTTTTTGTGAAACCTATGGGATAAGTCTGACGTTCTCGCACGACGGACAGGGGTACCGTTTGCGTGGAGTTGACCCGCTGGACGACCCGAAGATGGTAGACATGTGGCGCCTTGCATTTTCTAAACTGCCATGCTCAATCAACTGCGTTTTGTCTCCCGCTAACACCGATGTGGACGCCATTGCCGATTTCTTTAAAGTCAAACTCGGAGATATCCACTTGAACTTTGAAGGCATTATGACGCATGTCGGAGTTCAGGACTCTGAGCTCATGTTCACTGATGAGCAGATGCTCGCACTGCAGAAGAACATCTTTAAAGCTTTAACCCGGGAAGGCTGGGATAAGTTCCCCGCACTTACGGGAGAATGCGATCGTTTGCTGAAAGCCTTAGTCAAAAGAAAGAGACTCGACGAGCGTGCCGTCAAATGCATGATGAATCAGGAAAATAATGCGGCGGTCAATCTTAAAGGAGACTTCCTTTCCTGCCACGATCATTGCACGGAAGAAGGCTGCGTGGGGGATATTCTGTCCCCGGAGAAGGTCGATCTTTCCAAACACTTCAAGCCTTGGAGCACAAGGGAAAAGTGCAGAAAATGTTTAGTCCTTCCAATGTGCAGAGGAGCATGTCCGCAGATAGAAGGGCTGGCCAGAACTCTTACTTGCAAGAATGAATTCGCCTACCACTTCGCTGTATTTCAAGCGGTCTTTTGGCTCCTCTTCGGTCTAACGCTGGTGAGCTATGAGCCCATAGGGGAGCCGCATGATTAAACATACAGACCTTATAAATACTCTCATTGCCTGCGTTGGCGGCCTCGGTTTAATTGCTGGGTTACTTCGATACGTCGACGACTGGAGAGAAAAACGCAAGGAGAAACCGATTGAGTTCTCTGCGCTTGAAGCAATCTGGGAGGCATTGTCCGGAGGCGTGACTGCTATCGGGGTTTTCTGGATCCTCGAAGGTTACGGCGTCAATGAGCTGGCCGCAGTCGGAATCTCTTTCATGGCTGCCTACCTTGGCGTCAGGATCATCGCTTATTACATCAAAAAATTTTTAGACAATAGGCTAGGAGCTAAATCATGAGTGTCTTTTTAAATGAATGGGCGATACGCCTATGCAGGTCAGCGGCTATCGCCATCGCAATCTGCTTCGGCTTCCTTCTAGGGTGGTGTTACTGCGAGCGCAACGTGATATTTGACGATATCAAACGAGGAATATGGGCTAACGAGCAGGCCATTCAGAACAATACAAAACTCATTCACGAACTCTATAAGAAGCACGAGGAGGCGGAGCATAAATGAGAAAACAAAATTTAATGCTGTTCCCACCTGAGATCGCCGCCGAGTTTGTGGCAGAACAAGAAGGCTTTAAGGCCGAGGCCTATAGATGTCCGACCGGGCACTGGACGATCGGATTCGGCCATGCTCAGAACGTCCACAAAGGAGATGTCATCACGAGGAGCGAAGCCTACGACCTTTTAGATCGAGACCTCCAACGCACCCAGGAGGAGCTTGCAACGCTGATCCATATCGACATCAACGAGAATCAGTTCATTGCTTTGATGTCGTTCGTCTACAACTTCGGGCTGACCAAGTGCCGGACATACAGATTATTCGGAATGATTAACCGCGGCGAGTGGGAGAACGTGCGCACCTGGTGGCCGAAGTATTGCAACCCGGACAATCCGATTGTCACGAAAGGGCTGAAGGATCGGCGGATACGGGAGTTAGAGCTTTTCTTTAGGAGCTGATATGACCACGGTTAAAAAGATCGGTATTGCCTTTTTTGTACCCCTATCGTTTATAGCGATCGGCTTTATTTTCTTTTTGCTGATCTCGGTATTTGGGTTCGGTTCAGTGGGCATAATCGCCGGGCTTGCCGGCCTTTATTCGTTGAATAGGTGCGAGTACTTTGAAAAGAAAGCGGGCCTCCCGGGTTCTAAAAACTACAAGTGGCAAAAGAGAGCGCTCGTTGTCCTTATCATCCTTAACGCCCTAATGGGCTTGACCCCTTGGATTAGATGGGTATTAGCTTCATAAATTAAAACCGCTCGGTGCTGGAACACTGAGCGGCCTTGAGACAATTCTATAGGGAGTTCAAGCCTATGAACACAATTATAGCAGTCGCCGGAATTCTGTTCGGCATTTATATAAGCAGACAAACAATGAAATTCAGGACGAGCAAACAACAGCTCTACTTAGGTTACGCCGCCATTTGTTTTTTTGCTCTCGGCTTCTATTGGGAGTTGATCGCGAGCTGGAAGGACATTAGCAACACTCCTGAGATGATCTTCCTTTCCGGTTTTTGGTACGGCACTGACAAAGAAGCCATGTTTGTTCGTTTCTTTTTGCCGTTCTGGACGGCCCTTTGCATGTGCATCTTTATCGAGAACTCTTACTGGAAGGAAGGTGAGACGGCAGAACAGCGTACGAAGAGAAGGGACTTGAAATTCAAGCGTTTTCTGCGGTTCAGCTTGTTTCTCCTTTTAATCGATGGAATTTATATATGGTTCAGATGGGATTTACTGCAAAAGCTATTGGATGCTTACTGCTGGCTGCGCTCTCTGCTGTAACCGGCTACCACGTTGGTCAAAACTCGGAGGAACTCAAAAATGCCCGTGCTCAAATCACAGCGCTCGAGAGAACGATTGAGGAATTCAAAGTCAAGCAGACGAGCGACGCAGTTGCTTTATCTGAGCTTAGGCTTGCTGAGTCTGCTTCTCGTGATGAGCTTGACCGGATGCGCAGCCAGCTCGCAGACATTGAGAGAATGTCCAAAACCAACACCGATAGGGAACGTAATAGATGTCTCCGCTTGGCAGTCAGATACAAAGAGGTTGTCGACCGAGCTGACAGAGCTATTAAATTCTGCGCAGAAAACCACAAATAGAGAAAAAAGCGAATAGAAAATATGTCAATGTCGTGTGGTGGACATTTTGGTGGACATTTTTGATTTTCGTCTTGGAAGCCCCGCCGTTATTGAGACGTTGGCGGAGAGGGGGGGATTCGAACCCCCGAAACCTTTAAAGGGTTTACACGCTTTCCAGGCGTGCGCCTTAAACCACTCGGCCACCTCTCCAAAAGAGAATTGAATTCTATAGGAAAAAAAAATCCTTGTCATCTCGATTGAATGTAAAAATTTTGAATATTTCTTCTCAAATTGCCCAACGCCCTGATTGCAATAGAAAAGATTTTGAAAATTATTTGTCTTTTAATTTTTTCCCATTGTGGGAGAAGTGCAAAATTAAGGGTTATCCCGAGAAATACAATCCAAAATAACTCGAGAATGAGGAGATTAAAAATGAGAATGTTGCGTAGGAACGCATTGTCGTTCTTAACTTGTATGCCTATCGCAGCAGCCGCCGGAGGTGCATCCGTCGCGACTGCGGCAGTTCCTGAGGAAAAGCCCAAGACTTCCGGAAAAATTCTTTTCGTGGTAACTAGTCATGGAGAACTTGGAAACACAGGTAGGAAGACCGGTTACTGGCTCTCAGAAGTGACACACCCTTGGAAAGTTCTTAAAGACGCAGGATACGAAATTGATTTTGTCAGTCCCTTAGGCGGGGAATGCCCGTCAGAGGGAATTGATGCTTCCGATCCGATTAATAAAGAATTCTCACAGGATTTATCGGCCCAGAAAAAGATCAATTTCACGATGAAGCCCTCAGACGTGAAGCCGGATGAATATAAAGCCATCTTTTTTGCCGGCGGCCACGGCGTTATGTGGGATTTTCCTGACAACAAAGAACTGGCCGCCATAACGTCTAAGATTTACGAAAACGGCGGCGTGGTGGCAGCCGTTTGCCACGGGCCGGCAGGTTTAGTCAACGTGAAACTTTCGAATGGAAAGTACCTCGTGGAGGGGAAAAAGATTAACAGCTTTACAAACTCAGAAGAAAAGGGTATTGGTTTAGACAAGGTTGTGCCGTTTGCACTTGAAACTGCTTTAGTAAAACATGGAGCAAAATTTCAGTGTTCGGATAACTTCCAGTCACACGTCGTTGTCAATGACAGAGTGATTACAGGGCAGAATCCGATGTCGGCGATGGCCGTAGGCGCTGCTATTCGCACCGCCCTTCAAAATTAAACTGTAAATTAAGAGAGGATAGGTCGTGGAAGGAAAGATTATCCCCAGCATTATCCTGGCCGCCGGGTTCATAGGCGGCGTTGCCCTCTTCGGAAATCAAGTCGGCAACGGTGTAAATGCGCTCTTGAATAAAGACCGCATCGTGACGGTGAAAGGTCTTTGCGAAAAAGAAGTAAAAGCGAACCATGTTATTTGGCCTCTGAGCTTCAATGAGATGGGCAATGACCTGGCTACGGTTTATGACAACCTTGAAAAGAAGCAGGCCACCGTTTTTGAGTTTTTGAAGAAAGGAGGGATTGAACCTTCTGAAATCTCATTAGCGGCACCGAAGGTTAACGATACGTTGGCAAATAATTATGGTCCTAACCGCCCGCCGTTCCGTTACATCATCACTCAGGTCATCACGATTGCGACGGATAAAGTAGACACGGTCCGCAAGCTTATGGAAGCTCAGAGGGAACTTCTGAAACAAGGCGTTGCTCTGACGAACGATTACAGCTACATGACGAATTATTCGTTTACCGGGTTGAATGAAATCAAGCCAAAGATGATCGAGATTGCGACAAAGAATGCGAAAGAAGCAGCTAAGAAGTTCGCAGAAGATTCCGGCTCAAAACTCGGAAAGATCAGAAGAGCTAACCAAGGCGTTTTCTCTATTACCGATAGAGATGACAATACGCCCTTCATAAAGAATGTTCGCGTCGTAACGACAGTTGAATATTTCTTGAACGACTAAACAAAAGAGCGGCGCTTTAGCGCCGCTCCCTCGACATAGAACTTTAGTTATTTAGCTTTTCGTGAAGAGAAGAAGCTTTTCTTGGGCTTTGTAACTTTAATACCTGCTTCCGAAGCAACGAGGAGGACGTCGGCGCCTCTGTGAGCAAAAATGCCGCAGGTTACAACGCCCGGAATTTTGTTGATGGCGTTTTCCAACAGCTGCGGTTCTTTAATCTGAAGACCGTGCACATCGATGATGTTGTTGCCGTTGTCCGTAATGAAATCACGAACAACCGGATGACCGCCTAAATCTTCCATTGCTCTGGAGACAGAGCTCACAGCCATCGGAATGACTTCCAGAGGCAGAGGGAATGCACCGAGTTGTTTGACAACTTTGCTTTCGTCAGCGATACAGACAAATTTTTCAGATGCCTGAGCGACAATCTTCTCGCGGGTCAGCGCTCCGCCGCCGCCCTTGATCATGCAGAAATTGCCGTCAATTTCATCGCATCCGTCAATGTAAACAGGAAGGTAATCAACGATGTCATTCAAATCGCAGACAGGGATACCATAGGCGAGAAGCTGTCGGGTCGTGGCCTCTGAGCTGGAAACGCAGCCTTTTACTTTTTTACCGGAAGTAGCCAATTCAGTGATGAAAAATCCTACTGTTGTTCCGGTGCCTACGCCAAGATATTCTCCTTCGACAACATATTCGAGGGCAGCTTTGGCAGCCATCTGCTTAAGTTGATTCTGTAATTCCATTGTTTTTCCCGAAATAAAAAGAGGCGCTTTAAAGCGCATGTCGAGGATATTTTAGCGATGGGAAAGGCCCTATCTGATGAACACGGCTACATTTTGAGAAGCGAATAACGGTTGATGCTTTTTTGAGAGGATGGCTGAAAAAGATGCGGAGTGGGGGACTTGAAAATTAGTAAAATAAAAGAATCACAATTCGACGAACTATAGAATAAATTTCAAAGACTGATCCTGCTTTCAGAAAATCCTAAAAATCCAATAGTTATGGCAATTTTTCTAACGAAAAATTGCCATTATTTTTGATTAATTGCTTGATTATATAGTTTAATTTTAGTATAATATAAGACTATATTAAAATGATTTAAAGGCAAAAAATGGCTGTTCCTGAAGAAGTCAAAAAAGTTCCGCGTCCGGTTAACACTACTGTCTATGACGCCGGCAGAGTCGGACCGAAGCGATTCTTTGTTCGGGAACGGATTGGGTGTAAGTACATCAAAGGCCATAATCCGCAGCCCGTTTACGGGAAGGTTATTGGCTATATCTACGAAGGGAAGTTCATTCCTAAGGGGCTGGAATTGAGAACTGATAAGCCCGACAGTCTTTCCTTTGGCAGCGCTGCCTTTGCTTATTCTGTCTGCCAAACCCTTAAGCAGGAACTCTTCGAGAGCTTCGAAATCAAAACTGCTCTTACCTTACTGACAATCGCTCTTTTGAGAGTTCTTAAACCCCGGGTTCCCAACAGCCGACTAAATTCTCTTTACGAACGTAGCTGGATATCGATGTTCATTCCCGGAATACAGCTGTCCGGTAATACGGTCTCAAAACTGCTCAACAATCTTGGGAAAGACGCCGAGAAAAGGAGACATTTTTTTGCACGACGCCTCAGTAACGTAAGCGGCTTTGAGCACATCGCGATTGACGGGACTCTCAAACAGGACAGCAGTATTGTCAACGATCTTTCCGGCTTCTCCTATAAGTCCCGTCTGAAAGGATGCCGCGATATCAGCGTGATCTATGCCTACGATATTGAAAGGATGGAGCCGCTCTGCGCTCAAGTCTTTCCCGGCCATTGCATCGATGCAAGCGCTTATCGGGAATTCATTCGCGAAAATAAAATCGAAAAGGGAATCATTGTTGCTGACAAGGGCTTTCCGTCTTCAAAGTTGGCCGATGAACTTAAGCAGCATCCGGGACTCCACTTCCTAACTCCGGTCCGACGCAACGTTGTAAATATCGAAAAGCTGGAACTTCTCAAATTTGACGGAGTTCTGGCCGGCACGAAACAACAAGTTCTTTATGCCAAACGCAAAAGCGTTTCCGGAAGATTCTTTTACTCATTTAAAGACACCGGTTTAGAGAGCTCCGAGCAGAAAGACTACTTGAATCACAGGCTCAGACATAACGACTTTAATAATGAAAATTATCTGGGAAAGAAAGAAAAGTTCGGTCTCATTGTCTTTGAATCAGACCAAGATCTATCTCCAAAGAGCGCCTACCTTTGCTATCAGGACCGATGGCTGTTGGAACTCATGTTTAAAAAATACAAATCTAATGAGCAGCTTGTAGATTCCAGAGTGCAGAGTGACTTCTCTGTTTGGGGCTCGGAGTTTGTCAATTTCTTAGCAACAGTCATTACTGCAAAGATGGTGAAAAAGGCCGATGAGAAGAAGTTATTGGACAAGTTCACTTATGGTGAACTCCTCGATGAACTTGAGCACATTTGGAGAAAAACTGCTGCTAAAGGGCCGGTTCAATCTTCTGATCCTTATTGGGTGCATCCCTTCAAAGACGGAATGCAAATCCTAGAAGAGCTGGGATTATCCGAACCTATTGCAACCCTGGATGGGGAACCTAAGCCTAAAGGCAGGCCTAAAAAGAAACCTGTCTTTGTCGGTCCTAAGAGACCTAGAGGAAGGCCGAAAAAGACAGAAACCGACTAGCATATAGTACAAATAATTGAGAAACCTTTAGTAAAATTGATAAAGAAAGTACAAATATCCCGTGTTTTTGATTTATTTGTAAGTTATTTTTTTGTACTAAAATCGTGTATCGCTCTAAAAGAAAAGGAAAAAATTATTTAAATGACGTTTTCCAAAAGGGTCTGTATTGCGAACAAATAACCAATTAACGTGATAAGATTTCCGTTTGCCTGAACAGGACAGGAGGAAGAATGGGATCCGATCCTAAAATTAGAAGAATACTTTGTCAGAGGCTTCTACAGCTCAGACATGAAAACAACCTTACTCAAGCCGAACTCTCCAGTCTGAGCGCGATACCTCAGCCGGTCCTTTCTCTTTATGAGAACCAGGGCAGTTCAAGATCTCCGACGCTTTATGCTTTAGTGCGCCTTGCAAACGCATTGAACGTTTCTACTGATTACCTTTTAGGCCGCACCGACGATAAAAGCGGAGCAAGGAATTTGATCTCAGAAGACTCGGTTATATCACAGCTTTCAAGAAGAGACCGTCAAGTCCTGCTCAGAGTTGCTGAAGGTCTCCATGCGGCTTCCGTTCAAAAACAGGAAGCAATGAAGTCCAGCCGTACTCAAAAGATAGTTCCTCCTGCGGATGTAAAAAACGCTCGATAATTTCGAGCGTTTTTAAGGGAGGACTTCTCTTAGTTCGTGAAATTTCGGCAGCCCGGCACTTTAGAAATTTCACAAGGGAGCGCGCCGGCTTTTACGTTCTTCGGAGTAGCCGTATGAATGTAATAGGCCATTCTGAGGTTGCCTTTTTGATTTTCAGAGCAGTCTTTGTCAAAAGTGCATGCATATTCCGAATGAGCAAAGTCCTGCTGCTCCTGAACGAAACGTGCAGCAGCCTGGTCCCAAGACTCTTTATGCTGCGTCATATTTATAAGAATCGCCTTTTGGGCTAATTTGATTCGTGTCGGATTTTTAGAGGAAATATCCAGGAGCGGTCTATAGACATGATAGAACTGAGGGGCCGGATGGTTCTTCAGATAGGTCAGTTTTTTCTGGGCTTCTTCTCTCATCTTGGCTAATTCTTCGGCCGGTGTTCTGTCGGTCAGATCTTTTGCATCAACCCAGCCTCGTGCCGTTCTAAAAATAGTTTTTCCACCGAAGCCTTTGTCTTCTGCCCGAAGCGTTAATTTTGCCGGACGCTTCATCTCATGACATTCTTTTCGTCTGAGCTTGCGGGCTTTTTCTTTTTTGAAGGCATCTACGTTTTGAGACTCCAATTCGTCAAGAGCAATCAAGTTGTCTTTTTTCCTGCAGGTCAAAACTCCCTTTCCGAGGGTGGCTGTGCCAAGAGGCACGGGTCGTTTAAGCTCGGTTCGAAGAGCTCTTAAGTAATGGTCCTGTGTGCTGATTTCTGAGATTTCAATAGATTTTTCTTCAGGACTTTCAGCAAAATCCGATCTGACCGTCTCGGGAGTGAGTTCTCCTTTATTGGCCTGAGCAAGATTGAACTCTCGATTCAAACGAGCATGTTCAACAAGCTCATTGATTTCAAAATTGTAGTAATCAGCAGGCAGCTGCTTGCTAACTTTATTCAGGGTCTTACCCAGAAGATATTTGTCTCCGCCGAGAGCAGCAACCTTTGCCGCGTCTGCCTTAGGGAGGCTGCTGACGGCATCTTTAACATTCTTTTCAGTGATCTCAACGTCCGGATCCATTGAGCATGCGGAAAGCAAAAGAGCACAAAGCACTGAGAAGGAGAGAAGGATATTTTTTCGGACAAATATTTTCATAATTGTTATTATCTGAACTTCTCGGGGTTGCTTACACTCAAATCCGTAACCCCGACTCTAACCTTAGCCTTTTAGGAAGGTCATAAGTTTCTCATAGCTTCGGCCGCTTTTGCGGAGAGCCGACAAGATTTCGGCGGCTTGGGCGGTTTGCAGCTCCTTCTTCATAGCCAGCAGCTCTCGGGATTTCCTTTCATATCGCTCCTTTAACTTTACGAGGGCCGCCTCTGTTAATTTAATCCTGGATTTCAAAGTTTTAGTACGCATCATCGCAGATCTCTCCGTCCTCGTAATCTTCATCCTCAAGTTCTGCTTCCTTGACTTTCGTCTTGAGGATTCTTGCAATTTGATTGGCGTACACCTGTACGTCTTCTAGGCTGATGCCAAAGGAAGACAGGATGGTTTTTTGTGTTTTAGTAATAGCGTGGTGCAGCTGATAATCCCCCTGACCGAGTTTTACCATCTCCAGTTTATTAAGTTCAACAATAGCGGCCGGCACCGTCATGTAGTTGCGTCTAATGTTTAGCTTGAGCATTTGGTGCTTGAGCAGCGAGTAAATCCGATTTCTTATAATCAGAGCCGTGAAGCCGATGAGCGTCTTTGCATCTAAGGCCGCGTTCGAACAAATCCGCAAACTCTTTGAACCAAGGTAGGACTTATCCGCTCTAAAGAGTTTCTCCGTGCTGTCCCGTCCCTTATAGAGAAGATAGGCGTCCTGAGCTGACATCTCCTCTGAAGTAATGATGCTGAAGTAACCGCACAAATCCAATTCTTGCTCGATTACCTCCGGGCGTTCTCGTGCAAAGAGAAGCTCTTTATTTTTGCCGTAATGGAAGTCGAAGTAGTGTTCGTACCTTCCGCCGAAGAGGACCTGTTTTCCTTCCATTTTCCGGATCTCCTGCTTCATCTTCTCCAGAAGATTCTCAAGCTTTTCCCTCTCGCCGGCCGCCTTCCCGGAACTGTAATAAAGATGGAAATACCTTAGATGTTCCTTCTCCATGCCGGGGATCGCTGCTTTCACAGTTGTTCCGTAAACATGGTAAGCGCTGATAAAGCAATCCCGTTTAGATTCAAATTGGTGTCTATGTTCTTTGATGATTGAGCATACAAGCTGTTTGCAGCCCTTGACCATCATGACGAAGGGACATTTCTTTTCATCAAGATAGCGGATATTTTCACGGCTGAAGTAACCCCTATCGAGAATAAAACCCATCCTCTTATAACCGTAGACTGTCACTTTGTCGATGACATACTTAAGCTGAGCGACATCAGTTACAGAACCGGGATATTCTTCATAAAAAAGAGGAACACGATTGTTCTGATCGAAGACCAGGGAGAGGTTAAAGACGGGCAGTCCTTTGTCATCCTTCGGTTTGCCGTATTCAACGATGTTCAAATCACCGGCCTGACTGTTCTTATTGGTGGAGTCGTAGGAGATATATACCTTAGCTTGGTGGTCTTTATCCTCGTTCCAGTCATCGAGAAAGCCAAAGATCTGATCCTTAGTTACCGAGGAGAGAAAGCGCGAGACCTTAGAGTCGCTGACCAAACGCATTCCTTCGGTAAACAGAGGATGGTTGAATGCGTACCCGGGATAGTATTGGCCGACATTATCTTCCGTGACAATCATGTAAGCGGCTAAGTCCAGAAAGAGGCCGGCATCCTTGCCGAACCAGTCGGAAGCGATTTTATCGAGCTTGTAATGCTTGATGATTTTATCGATGACAATGAAGCTGCCGATTTCCAGAGCGCAGCTCCTAAGAGAGTTTTCTTCGGTCGGTTCGACTTTATCAACAGTCTGGGGAAAGTGTTCGAAGTACTTTTCGTTGGGATACATTTTCTCCGGATCGTTAGGATCAGCCTTGCCGATGACTACTCGGTGAGGAACATTGTATTTTTTAGCGGCGTTGTAAGTACGCCCGATTTCATAAAGGATATAGACCGTCTTGCCGGCCTGAGTCTTTCGAGTTTGAGTTGTAATCTTTCCCTTCTCGTCAGGGGTGGAAACGAGAAAATCCTTAAACATAACGACCTCATAATTGAGTCTAGCGCTACACTCAACTATAGCAAAAGAAAATTAAAAATGCAAGAATTTTTATATAGAAAATTAAGAACTTAGAAAATAAATTGGGACTTGAGGCCAAATCTCATGAGAAGTTCAGATACTGATAAATGTCCAAGCCGATGTAATGCTGATACGGATGATCGCAGGCAGGACACTTAACAGGAGGTTCTGTACCTTCATAGATGTAACCGCAAACCAGGCACTGCCAAAGAATCGGTTTTTCTCTCTTCCAAATGGTGCCTTTCGGCAGCTGGTCAAGATATGTCTGGAAACGATCCAGATGGTGCTGTTCGATCTGAGCGATTGCTCTGAAGTGAGAGGCGATGACAGGGAAGCCTTCCTTGTCGGCCACATCGGCATAGGCTTGATAAGCCTTAACGCCTTCGTATCTTTCTTCGTCGATGGCAATCTTAAGATTATCTTCGGTGGAACCAATGGCTACGGAATCAGTCGGGACTTCTGCAACAAGCTTTCCGCCGGGCAAGAAGTTCAAAAAGATCTTGGCGTGACGGAGTTCGTTCGCGGCAGTTTCGTTAAATGCATATCCGATCGGGAAGAAGCTTTCTTTCACAGCTTTCTGTGCATAGAAAGTGTACCGAGCGTAGGACTGGGATTCATTCAAATAAGAAGTTGCGAGGTTCTTCTCAGTCTGTGTACCTGCAACACTTTTTGTTTCAGCCATTTCTATATCCTCATTTATGAATGGGTTAGAAGAAACCCTAATGAATAGCGTTACTGTACCTTCCCGGGACAAGTTGAGGGAGGAGGGCGCCTCAAATTAAGTAAATCGGCCGCTTTTGGCGTCAAAACAACATTTCTGAAGCGGAAACTCACAATTTAGTTGAAAGCCGGTGAGAAGAAAGTCGCCCACGAAAGAGAGTTTAAGGTCAAAAATAATCTTTTTAAAACAAAAAGATAAAAATAAATAATTAAGAGGGGAAAAGAAAGCTGTTCTCAAAACCAAAAGAGGGGATAAAAACTAATGAAAATTAGTGGTAAACGCTCATATTAAAAGAGAAAAATCTCCGTATAGTGGCGCGTTGAATGTGTGGCTGCTTCATAAGCCCGTGTGTTAAGACAAGACACGATATTTCGATTAACTCGAAACTTGTTCAGAAGGATTTACCACCCTTCGAATATCTACTCTTTTTTTGGCGAACCGCCGTGTTCGCCAAAATTCGGGGACAGAGCGGGACGTCGAATTTTCTTTAAAAGGAAACATCCGATGGAACTTACTACCCACAAACTTCGTATCAGCCAAAGCACGGTGAATACCATTCTTTCTCGTGCTCAAGGCCACTACAAAAGTATTCTTCTGTCCGCCGGTGCGGATGAAATGATCTTCAAAACCAAGAACCTGGAATGTCCCTGGTGCGCGGGAGAAGACCGTTTCTCTTACACCGACAAGTTTGGGAAAGGCGACAGTTTCTGCCGTCACTGCGGTTACCACAGCGGCGTCGATCTTCTGATGAAAATCAAGAATTTCGGCTACGTTGACGCTCTGCGTTTTATGGCCCGCTATCTCAATCTTCCGATTCATGAAGAAAAAACCTACAGAGTCACGAAAACACGTGAGCAGCCTTCTCCGGTAGAAGAAGTGTGGGCTGCCTCTCATGCCTTGGGCGAGAAAGATAGTGCTTACGCCTATCTTCGAAGCCGGGGTTTGACAAAGTGTTTTCCGGCAGCCCTCCGTGCCTCGAATCGTCTGCGTTATGCGCAGCCTTCCGAGGACGGACGGTCATGGGATCACTCCTTCTATGAAGGACTTGTGGCCGAGATCGTTAACTCTGAAGGGCACCGAGTCAGTCTTCACCGAACTTATTTGGATAAGGGCCGAAAGGCTCCCGTTAAGGCGGTAAAGAAAGTGCTCGGCAAAGAGCTGTCGGGATGCGCCGTTCGTCTGGCCGAAACAGACGAATCCGGCGTGCTCGGATTAGCCGAGGGAATTGAAACGGCGCTGTCTGCCTCGGAACTTTTCGGAGTTCCGGTGTGGTCGGTGGTTGCCGCGTTTAATTTCCGCAACTTTGTACCGCCGAAGTCGGTCCGCAGAATCATCATTTTCGGTGACTCGGACAAGAACTTTATCGGTCAAAGAGAGGCTTATGCGGGCGCCGCTGAAATCAAGCAGCGGCATCCCGACATTGAGGTCGAAGTCCGTCTGCCTGAGCAATCAGGCTGCGACTGGAATGACGTTCTCATTGCTCAAAACCAAACAAGTTTTGGTGCACAGGCTTGTTTGACAAAAACATAGTGTGCATCGTTTTTTTACTTAACCCTGCGGGGCCTTAGTGCCTCCGCAGGGAGTACGAGGCTCCGTTTTTTTATTTGGAGCTTTGTATGACACAGGTATTAAACGAATTCGTCTCGCTGGAATCTTTCGGATTTATGCAGGACGGATCACTTTTAGGATACAGATTAGAGGATATTGAACAGGAACTTCGGTGTCTGATTCCTCGCTTGGATCCTTCCTATGTTTTTGAAAAGGACGCTTTGTCGATCATGAGCGCCTGGTTTGAAATCGGTTCGGGTGAGCCGTTGTTTATCAGCGGCCCGCACGGCTCGGGCAAAACCAGCTTTGTGAACCAGTACTGCGCCCGAGTGAACGCGCCTGTGATTTCGATTACCGCGCGCGCCCGCTTGGACCGTACCGATCTGATCGGCGGCTATGTCATTGATAAGGACAAAAGCATGCGCTTTGCCGACGGCCCGCTCACGCGGGCTTGGCGGCACGGCTGTGTGTTTCTGGTCAATGAGATGTCGGCAGCGCCGCCGGATCTTTGGCTGTCGGTCAATGAACTGCTTGAAGGTTCTCCGCTTTATATCCCGGAGACCGGAGAAGTGATTCATCCGCATCCGAGAACCCGCATTGTCATGACCGACAATCTGCGGGGACTGACAGAAGATTACGACTCACGCTACGTGGGGCGCTTCAGTCAGGATCCCGCGGTGCTCGACCGCTTTTGGAAAATGCGCATGGACTACATGGGTGAGGAAGCTGAAGTTTCTTTATTAGAAGCGACTACTCCGGAGCTTGAAGTCCGAGGCATGTCCTTTGAAGCGTGGCGGAAAGAGTTTTCCGTTCGCTTGAGAAGGGCGGCTGACCGAGTTCGTCAGGCTTACTGCCGTCAGACGGAGGACGGAGCCGTTGCGGAAGCAACGATTTCGACTCGTGTCTTGCTGCGGTTTAGAGACTTGCTTCTTCTGAGCTACCGATCTCCGGCAATGAGGAATGAGCCTCGAGCTGCACTGAGACGTGCGATGAAAATCGCGCTGACGGACTGCCTGGAAGACGCCGGCGCATTGGCGGTCGAAAAATTGGTCGAATTAGAAATCGGCGACATCGGCAAGCATATTGCCTGACAGCACTTTCTAACGGACCGATCGTTCTTTTAACACCGAGATGATTTCGGTCATCTCAACCCATCGTTATTCGAGGGCCTTTATGCCCTCGGATGACGGGCCAAAGGGCCCTCTTTTATTTAAGGAGGCCCTATGGCTGATTTGTTTGGTAACCGCGGTTTTTGGCAAGACAGCGGTTGTTTATCAACCGAAAAGAAAGAAGGTAAAACGGAAGATTCCGATCTGGTGCTGATTTGTTTTCAGATCAGTGTCTGGAGCGGGACAACAACTGAGCAGACCTCTATTGAAGAAGGCGCGGAGTTTATGAAACGCCGAAGGATTATTCCGGGCGTGATGCTGAAACCTTTTCTTGACTTCAGAGCCCGAGCCAAGGCTTTGTGTCAGGAGATGGGCGAACCTTATCTCAACGGTTTCGTTATGCGAAGGCAGGATGCTGCCGTTGCAGAACGAGCCCTGAGTGTTTGGAGAAAAGAGTTCTGCAGACGGCGCGATGAAGTTTTTGCGCCTGCCTACGAAGACATTCTTGCTCAGAGGCTCGAAGGCATCATTCCTCCGGGCTGTTCGAAGGAAGCCGTTTTTCCTCCGACGAACTTTGTTCTGCGTCGGATCAGCTTTGAGTTTGATGCGTTTGTTTTGGCCGCGCACGGTACAGGCAAACGAAGCTCAAAGGATGCTTTTCTGGACGGCTTGGCCGAGCGTTTTGCCGATGAGACCGATCTCATCTGTGCGGCGCTTGAGTCTGCCAACGTCACGGAAGCGATTGTGTGTCGGGTCAGGACGCTTTATGAACGGGTTCGTTCATGGAGCTGCTCACAAACCCGATTTGCGCTTGCTTCCGCCGCACTGGAAGAAGCACTTGCAGAAGGCAGCCGGACGCATGTTTGGTGCCGAAACAAGAAGCTTTTTCTTCAGGGTCTGGAGAAAGCTCGGGAAGCATTTGCACTGGCAGGTGCTGCTCACGAGCAGAACACGACGGAAGAGGCCGAGTCTCTCGTATCCGTTCCTTCTGTTGAGGAAAGGCGCGAGGTGCTTACCGGTGCAGCAGGCATGATTGCTCGCGGCCGATCGCTTTTTCCTTTCGGTTAACCGACTTCCTGTTCAGTGTCTCAAGGCGAAAGCCTTGGGGCACGGTTCCGGAGTATTTTTAGGAAATTCATTTTGTCTCAGACAACGATCGCGTTACCCGCTGTATTGAAAGCGGTAAACGGCATTTTGACTTCTCTTTCTGGGGAAAAAGAAATCAAAGTGGTATTTGCCGGCACGCCTTGCACAGACGGCAAGACCGTTTATTTAGGAGAGCCGTTGCTTCAGTCTCAGGATGCGCTGGATGCCTACCTGTCTCACGGGACGCATGAGATTCATCACGTTTTGTACAGTGACTTTGATGAAGTGGCTTCGCTCGGAGGACTGCATTCGCTCGTTAATGCTCTAGAAGACGTTCGCATTGATGCCATCGGATATAAAAAATATCCGGGCGGCTATCTTTGGCGCAATGAACACTTTTCTAAGATGGCTCGGGCAGGGCAGCTTCCGAAAATCAACGAACATACTTCGCCGGGCGCGCTTCTTTGCCTTACTTGCTATTGGTGCATGACCGCACTGATGCTGGAATACGACTGCTCAAAGCATTATTCGGAAGAAGCAAAGAATGCTTTTGTGCAGAGATTCGGTCAGGAGCTCTTTGAGCGGATTATGCAGAAGGCAGAAGAATCGGTCAGAAGCCCGAATACCGCTGCGGTTATTCAATGCGCAAGAGAGATTGCACAACTATTCAGTCAGGCGATTTCTCAAAAGGTATTCTCTGAAGAGAACAAGTGCAGTTCCGATCAACCAGGCGCCGGCTCTTCATCAAAAGGAGCATCGGCTTCTTCTGAAGGAAAGGGCAAAGCCAAAATTCCGAAGAAAGACAAGCAAAAGTCCGACGAGTTTGATGCCTTGTTCGAGAGCGATGATCTTAAGGACGTCGATATCCACCGTGCCATAGAAGAAGACTATAAAAACTATCGAGGAGCCACCGGCGAGAATCCGACCGGCAAAGCCGCGGTTTGGCCGACGGTCAGAAGTGAACTCAGTCCTCGGGTTGATCCTGAATTCAAAGCGGAAGCGGAAAAGCTGCTTCGCGGAGGCTCACAGCAGTTTCATCGATTCTTGCAGGGACTCAGTTTCCAGCCCACGCGTTATGCGAGAAGCGGCAGGGATTTGGAGTCCAAGAGACTGAGCCGGTTGTATGTCGGGGACACTAGAGTGTTTCGATGCGAAGAATCCGTGCTCCGTCCTTCTGTAGCAATGTGCGTTCTTTTAGACCGAAGCGGATCGATGACGCGCGAAGACATGAGAACCGGTTCTTTGTGTGCTCAGGCAATCGCTGGAATGGCTGATTCCGTGAGCGGCTGCCGAAGCTCGGTTTATGCTTTTCCGGGCGTTGAACGTCAGACGCTTTTAGAGGTCAAACGTTTTGATGAGCCCGTTGCGTCTTGTTTGGAACGCTTTTGCGCTTTAAGGCCTTTCGGCTATACACCAGTCAGACAATCCATCAATTCAGCGGCGGCTCAGCTTGTTAGTCGAAGAGAGTCCCGCAAAATTATCTTTTTGATCACGGACGGATTGTGTTCCGATGCCGAACTTCTAACTGACATTGAGCAAGATTTGAACCGCGCCGGTATTGAGATTGTCTGCTTGGGCATCGGGGATGATATTCCGAAGATTTTTAGTATTCAGTCGGACATCGAGTATTCTCATCAAATGAAAGAAGCCGCTTACCGGCTTCTTGAAGAGACTTTTAGAAGAAATTAATTTTAAGACACTCCCGGATATTTTTTCACCTGGCCTTTGAGAAACAATTTTCTTCTCTGATAAGAACGTTAGGAGGAGAAGATTAGTTTTTGTCTTTTGCTTCCTTTTCCACTCGAGCTTCCCTGTAACCAAGTCCGCCAGCAAGAGAATTAAGGAGGATTGTGCTCATGCCCCTTTGTTCGTTCAAATAGTGAACAGAGGCATCATCAATCCGATCCCGTCTTAGCTCAGTCATCGCACCATGGTTCATAAGTCCTACTGCGTTTGTCTCTTCCTGCTCATCAAATTTCTTCTTGAAATCTTTTAATCCCGCGTTTAACGAGGTCGATAGGAGAGATGCGTTTTCGATTTTGTCTTTGAAAGAACCTGCTTGTTTGCCGATCAACTCTTCTCCCTTGCGCTGCATAGCTGATAAGGAGTTATCTCCTTGACGTTTAAGAGCGTTTTGTTCAAGACCGGTTTCTTGTATTTGTCCGGGACCTAAGTGACCAACATCTGTAGAGCGGTCGTAAGAATCAGCGGCAGCTGAAGCGCCTAAATACTCTCGTTTATCCGAAGAATCAAAGAGAGCTTTAAGGTGAGATTCCGCAGACAAGTTGTCTGAAGACAGTAATTTCTGCATAACCAAGATGTCGTTGTTGACGGCAGTTTGGCTCGTTCCGCTTAAGTTTTCAGAGCTGGATCGAGAAGCCGAGAACGTCTCTGAGAGCATTCGGCTCTGATCATTAGAGGTGCGATAGGCTTTATCCAAAGCAGCCGAGAAGTTTTCCGCGGCTCGACGCATTTCATCATTTGAGGTCGAGGCGGCAATTTCTTTCGCTGTGCTCTTGAGTGCATGGTAGGCTTCAGCTTTCTGACGCTGGGTCGCGGCACTTTGAGAGCCTGTTGCAGTGTCTACGAACTGCTGAGCAGTTTTTGCCTCCAGGCCGATTCCCATTCCTGCAGCTTCAGCTGCTCCGCTAAGATGAGACATCGCATTTTGTACTTGGCGTGCAACAGGTTTCCCTTCGGAATCTTTGGTCTGCGTAGGCATGGCTCCGAGTAAGGTTGAGCTTTGAGCAGCGGCTAGGTTTAGATTCTCTGGAGAAGCAGAAAGAGTTCCCTTGGCTTCTTTGGCCGCGTCCTTTGCAGCATCTGTTGAGAACTGAGCTTCTCCGCCTCCGGCTTGAAGTTTTGCTCCGCTCGTGAATGACAAGTTCTCGGAATTAGATAAACCTCTGGATACGGTAGAAGATTCTCCTGAACTCTTCGAATATGAAGATGAAGACGTACCGGCAGTAGACTGACCGGCGCTCAGGCGTTCGGATAATCCTTGACTCATTGCTCGAGCAAATTCTCGGCTGACTGCATTTGAAGAAGAAGCTGCCGAAGACAGAGAAAGAGCCTGACTCTCAGAAGCAGTCAAAGTTGTTGCGGAAGAAGATGCTGTTCCTGTCGTGCGGCTATGCGTTAATGCACCGGAAGAAGAAACGCCGAGATCAATAGAGGTTCGAGCCATGCCTGTCACGGTTCCGGTTTCGTCTCTTGTGACGGAGCCATAAGCAGTCTGAGATTTAGAAGCATAAGGATCACTCCAAGAGGAAGAAAGATCGGATTTATTTGCGGAAGCCGAGTTCATGGATGTATTTCCCATAGAGATGTTTCCGGCATTGAAGTTTCCGGCTGCCGCTTGAGCGGAGGCGCCGGAAGAAGCGCCTTGAGCAGGCGCCATTAAACCTGTGGCCATCGAGACAAATGCCATATCACTGCCTTTGGCAAGTGCAAAGGCAATCAGAGGGATCAAAAGCATGATGCTTCCGGCAATGGCTTGAGAAGTGGCGCCGGCTTCACGAATGATTCCGGCTGCCAGCAAAGTACTTCCGCCGAACTCGGTGGCAATCCGATTCATCGGATTGGCGTCTACGGAAATCATCAGATAGTTAGCAACGGAGAGGAGCGGCGCCCACAGCTGGAACCAAATCAGCAATACAAAGAACGATCTAAAAACCGCTCCGGCAGCGCTTCCTGCCGCTACCATCAAAAGAAGCATTAGAGGGAAGGCGGCAATGACGATGAATTCCACGCAGTTGCGAATCTTAGGAAGACTGTGTTCCGCCAAACGCGCCAAGGTGCGGTAATTGATTTCGGACGTGAGATTGGCTTGAGAAGCGGAATATTTAGCGGCGAGATCAAGCGGAGCGCCGGCCTGTGCGGCAATGGATGCCATGCCTCGCGGAAGGGCTGTGAGCATGACGGAATGCTTGAGGCTCTGTTCCAAGGAACGAGAAACACCAAGCAAAAGCGCTTCGCTTTGCGGAAGCGTGCGTCGAATGACATCGGCGGGATCAATTCTTTCCGGTACTAAGACGGTACCGAGGCGCTTAGACAAGAAGTCGAGTTCAACGGTATTGAGATGCTGTTCGAGGTTTTGGAGCGCCTGATCGCATCGTTGGACGGTGCCGTCGGAAGAGACGGAAGAGCGTGCCGGATTGATCCAGCCGTCTGCGGAAATCGTGGCCCAAATGTCGCCGGAGTGGCTGAGTTCTGCCGCTTTATCGGAATGATCCAAGAGCTCCGGTCCGATGCAGTCGGCAATAACACGATCCGTTAAAGCACGGCCTTCCGGTGTGACGGGTCCGGCGGCTAAAAGAGTATTCAAGGCACGCTGAGGATAGACCAAGCCGAACTTGGAGAAACGTTCTGCGTCTGGCAGAGAGAAAGCGGTTTCGAAGCTTTCGGTGAGAAAGTGTCCGATCTTAGAGGTGGCAGACGCAAAGAATCCCACACCGAACGGGACGTTGCTTACGACATAAACATCGGCGCTTCGTTCGTCGTGGATGGCGACATCCACTTTAGGGACGAGCATGACGGAATAAAACAAGACGGCGGCAAAAAGATAAACCTTTGAAGCCAATCCCTGCCACTTCAGGAGGGCGCCGGTAAGCGTCACAAGAAAGCCGGCAAGCACGGCAGTTTTAAGCAGACCTTCGTAGGAGGAGCCGGAGCAAATCGAAACCAAGGCTTCGAATAAGTCTCGAATTTGGCCTCCGTTCCAGTAGGCGTAATAGTCCATCACCATTAGAGGTTTTCTCCGAAGGAAAGGTTGGCCGCTAAGTCAGCGGCTAGGGCGCCTTTGACACTTCTTTCCAAGTGTTCAATCTGCGTAATGAAAGAGTGCGCCCGGCTCATCTGCTGGAAGACCGCATCGCTGCGCGAGGCGATGTCTTTACGAACTTCATCGATTCTTGCCTCAATGACTTTTAGGTGTTCGGCGGCAATGACGCCGGTTTGAGAAGCAGAAGAAGCGGAAGCTGCCGCCTTGATGTCTAAGGACAAACGATCCATGGCTCGGATGACGGCTTCAAAAGCGGCAGCTTCGACGTAGATGCGCATGATGTCTTGAGAGAAACCTAAGTAACGATGAGAAGCGGTGGCATTGATCAGACGGATTAAAGGGATGGTGGAAGACGAAGCTAAAAGCAGCATGTCGGCTTCGGAGACAAGATTTGGGTCGCGGCGCAGGATGGAGTTTCTGTAGTTTGATGCTGCCTTCATGAATTCATAGGGAAGGTTAACTTCATCGAGCGTTGTCTTTTTAACAGTCAAGCAGCGATCATCTCCGTCTTCTTCGACACAGCGGAGCCGGAAAGCTTCACTCTCTAAGACTTGGGTGTCGGGGCGTCCGAAAAGGAAACCCACTAAGTCCTGTCCGGCAATCGGAATGGCGCGGGTGACGGTGTCTTTGCCGCTGCCTTCTCGAACATAAATGACGGTGCCCACGAGCGTCATCATGAGTTCTTTGAGCTCTTTGCTGTAAGAAGCATTAAAGCTGCCGCCGGAGAGCAGGGACCAAGTGAGATTTAACTCCGGCGCATCGACCACATTTCCGCCGGAATCTTTACGGGTCGGCGCGTAATCCAGAACGGCGGCGCCGTCCGTGCGGGTCTTTGCATCGGCTTCCGAAGCATCAGAAACAATACCTGAGGCACGCAAAGCATTGCGGGCATCAAAGCCTGTCTTTTGAATCCATTGTTCTGCGCCGCTCATCTTCAAGAGGTTTTGCGCGGAGGTGCAGGAGTCTTGGAACATATTGGTGTACTGACGGATCATGTCACGGAAGCTTGTGACTTGTTCATTGAGATCCGGCGCTAAAGACTGGAGGGCAAGCTGGAAAGCTAAGCCGGGGAGTGCAGTGCCGATGTTGCGCAGGAAAGCGACGAACTCTTCTCGGGAAGGGATACCGAAGGCGCCAAAAAATAAGTCAATGCCTCCGCAGCCGGCAGACAGAGAAGGCGGCGTGAAGTAAAACGCATTGAAGTCTTTGCGCGGAGCTCGGTAGACAAATCCTCCGCCTGTGACGGTATTCATGCCGGAAGACTGATAGACACCTGCCGGTGTGACATTGCCTTGATAAGAACCTGCGGCAGAATAGAAGTCTTTCATGAAGCCTGCGGAAGCGTCTGCAGTGAAGAGACAGGTGCTCAGGGCCAAAGCTGAGAAGAGTTTTGTGAATTTATGGTTCATGGCTGAAGAGGATTAAAGGGACGGATGGGCGGCAAGCGTTGTTGAGGGAGTCGCGGAAAGGGCGTCAGGGGCAGAAAAATTTGTGGTCTTTTGCACAGAGTTTGCGACTTGTGCGCCGCCGAAAAGTGACTCTCCGGGCTTGCTTAGTGCCAGAGTCTGAATGCGGTTGAGCATGTCTTCGAGCGAAAGCACACCGGAAGAAACTAAGTAAGAAGCGGATTGGTCGCGTTTGACCATGAAGAGTGCGGGTACTCGGTCAAGTCCTAAGCTGTTGGTTAAGAGTTTTGAAACACCGTTGTCTGGCAGCGCATCCGGGAAATGATCATTAGGGGAGCCGTCAAGCGAGACGGCAAGCACTTCAAAACCAAACGTGTCTTTGAGCTGTTTTACCAGCGGAGACTGCAAAGCACAGAAGCGGCAGTCAGAGCGGTAGAAATACATCAGCCCCTAGCCTTGTGCGATCTGCGGAATCTGTTCTTTACGGATTTGGTTTCTGTCTTCCTTTAAAGAGACTTGAGCGAAGTTGGCGGCCGGATTAAGGGTTGAGAAATCAAACTGCGGGTTCTGCCAAGAAACGCGGCGGTTCATATCTGTAAAGAGAGCGGCTTTTTCTTGAACGAAATGGTTGACCTCTTGGAAGGCTAAGACGTTGGCTTCCGTCGGAAGAAAGGTCGCGTTCTCTAATCGTTTGGTGTATTCGGCTCTAAGTTCTGCCGCGCTTAGGATTAAAGAGAGATCTTTAGGCGCATTAGGATCCGGGACTTTCTTCTTTAATTCTTCGGGCGGGTAGTAAAGAAATCCACGGTCTTCAGAGTTCCAAACGTCTTCATCCCAAAAGGAAGCGGCGAGCGACGCAGGCGCAGCGAGCGTTAAGGCCAGTGATAAAAGCAGATAAAGATTTTGTGGTCTTTTGCACATAATTAGATGTTAGTTTTTAAGATTCTTAGAGGGAGCTTTAGGAGGCGAGGGACGGTTGGGCGCTGTCGGAGTACCCGTGAAGTTAGGGTCGACAACGTGTGAAGAGCCCACGGACGGCGACACATAAGCGCCTAAGTCTTTATCGACCAAATTCTTGGTATGGGCCGTTCCTCGGTCTTGGGCGGCAGCAGAATTGAGTTCGTTCTTTTGGACGATTAAGGCTTCGAACTCAGACAAGTCCATTGCGTCAAAATCCAGGCGTTCGAGTTCGTCTTGGGTGAAGCCTTCGCACTGAGGATTCTGAGCCGAACCCCAGCCTTTGCCCAACTGAGGACGACCTTGTTCCTGAAGGATTCGGGCAAGCGGCGAGTTATAGCAGCAGTAGCTTTCTTTTCTTTCCACGCAGGTGACGACTTTCTTAGAACAGTAGGTTCCGACGTAGTGGCAGAGCTTCTGGCCTTTCTTGAGCATTAAGGTTTGCTCTTTAGGTTCGCACTGCAGATAGTCCAATGCAATTTGGACGGCAACGGACATGGCGAAAGAGGTGGGGTCAAAGGTGAAATACATTTGGCTGCCTTGGAGCGTCATTCCGAATCCATAGAAGGAAAGCGACGGGTTGTAGACACCGCTCGTTGCATCGCCATAGAGCATATTCAAGATGCCGGAGGTGGCGTCAGAGGCTGACAACACGTCGTACACATAAGGGCTGCCGATGTATTTGACGGTTTCTACCGTGACGTCTCCGGCAAAGCTCATTGCTTTGCCGAAAGCCGAGGAATTGGCGGTTCCAGCTTTGACTTTGGTGTCACAGCAAGAGAAGCCTAAGACTTTCTTGGAGCATTCATCGACTTCACCGTTAAAGAAACGGCCGTTGTCGTAGTCGCCGTAAAGGGCGCCTTGACGCGCGGTCTCGAGCATCGTGATCACTTTAGAGAAGTCGGAGTCGGCCGGGTCGCCCGATCCGTCGCAGATGCCGTCTAAGCATTCGGCGGGACGGCAAATGGTTTCGGTGACAACGGAGCCTTCTTTTTCCTGACAGCGATAAGTGTAGGCGGTTGTGAGGCATTTGCCGACATCATTGACGGCAATGCACTCGGAAGAAACTTTGACGCAGTCTTTATCGGCTTCGAACTTACCGCAGTCGTTTTTGGTTTCTTCGGAGCCGTCGCCTGAGGCTCCGCAGACATAGACGTGTTCATACTTCCAGCAGTCTTTATAAACAGGGATGCCGTTGATGATCTTTTCTGCCGGGCCTTCGACGCATTCGGTTCGAAGCACCGTGCAGGCCGGATTATCTTTAAGGGGAAGACAAGTGTCCGAGGGTTCAATGGCGCCGATGACAATGTTTGAATCAATGATGTCGGCGCCGGGGGCAGAGATTTCCGAGTCGCCTTTGCAGAAGATTTCCTTTTTATAAGCAAGACACTTCGGGCCGTCGCGTTCGATACAGGTTGATTTACGGACTTCGCATTCGGGGAGCTTTTCTAGGGCTTCGCACGAGTTTTCGTTTAGGGATTTGGTGCAGTTATAGATGTATTTGCGCTGAATGCATTCGCCTTTATCGTTGGTCTGCATACAGGAGTAACCGGAGGCTTTACAGGTCATGCCTTCCGTTGCAGTCTTACAGGCTAAAAGATCAAAACCGGGTTTAGCGGGTGTTCCTTCCGGCGTAATGTCATCGCCTTCAATCGGATCGGTATTGACGCAGTGGTACTTCTGCGAATACTGCGCGCAGGTTCCGTCGGCACCGACGCGCTCGCAAACTTTTTCTCCTATGGGCTGACAGCCTTTAGAGGCGAGGATTTGGCAGCTGTTGGAGGCGCCGGGAGCAGCGCAGGCAAAAGCGAGTTCTTTCTTCCAGCACTCTTTATAAACGGCTACGCCGTTAATGATTCGTGTCTCAGGACCTTCGATACATTTCTCTTCTGCGATATAGCAGTCGGGATTGTCTAAGAAACTTGAACAAGTCGTCGTATCCGTTCCGGATATAACGGTATGAGAACTATCGAGAATTTCGATGTTTTCTGTTTCTTTTGCTTCTTCGGAACAGATATAAGTACTGTTCCAAGACATACAGGTACCGGTCAGGCTGTAACTCAGACACTCTGCTTTTGTTTGACGACAACCCGGTGTTTGTTTTAGGCCGGAACAATAATCGACAGTCGAGCTTGAAGTGCAGTGACGCGTGGTTTGATAGTTCCAGCATTCGCGCCAGACCTCAACGCCATTAACAAACTTGGAGCCGGGACCGTCGACACAGACTTCGGGGCCGTCCGTGCAGGCGCCACGGACAGGCGCAGAAGACAGGACGATCAGGGAGGACAAAAGGACGATTAAAGGAAGACGGATCATGATTCGAACTCCACGACTTTGCCGTCATCGCTGACGCAGGTGGTGCGCCACTTGTCTAAGGAAATGTCGTTGACGTTTTTCTGGAAAGAAAAACGCTTTTGGATGGAACCGGAGTAATCCCATTTACCCGGACGGGTATAGATGTCCATCTTGATATCGACGGTGCAGTTGACTCCGATGCAGCGGGTTTGTCCGGTCCAGACGCCTTTGCAGTTCGAGAAGTAATGTTCGTTCTGAAAGTCGGCCGCCTGTATCTCAAAACCGAAGTTAGCGGAATTTTTAACGTTGGTTTCTATGCGAAGTTTGGGGGTCAGATCATTAGAGCATTGATATTTAAGCTCGATGACGTCTCCGCCGTTGCAGGTGTCTTTGCCTAAAGAGGAAGAGGTCTCGGAAGCAGCTTCAAAGAATTTGCCGATTTCGCATCCCGCATAACCGACGACTTCCAAGTAACGGTTGCAGCGGTAGGTGTTTTGTGTGAACTGCTGTGTTTTACAAAGATACCGGTAAGTGCTTTCGATTTTGACGGTTTCTCCGGCGTGACAAGTTTGGAGCGGCGCATGAAGACAGGTGTAGTCCTGGCTTGTCTCGTTGTAATCGGCCAGACACTCGACGGTCAGTTTTTTACCGGTTCGGGCAATACATTCAAAGAGCGTCGAGACGTCGAGCTTTTCTGTCCAGCCTTCAAAGCAGGACTGAGTAGAGCTGCCGACGGTGGTTTCTTCGCAGACTGCAAAGTCGGTCTGAGGCGGGCGGGTCGTTGTGATGGTTTCGCAGATTTCCTCACCGTTAGACGGAAGGTCAGGCACTTTGTTTAAGAGATGATCGCGGTCCGCCAAGATGTTGTCGAAATCAGATTCCTCCCAGCCGGGTCTTGAATGTGTGTCGTAAATCACCTGGACTGCTCGGCAGTCCATAGAAGTTTGCGACAAACATCCGTCGGCTTTTGAAGTTCCAGGTGTTAAGAGATTGCCCTGACCTTTAGCAAACAGATCTTTGAGTTCAGAAACATCTGAGCCGTATTCGGGAACGGTGCCGGAAGCGGAGCTCTCGGTGAGAATGTCTTTGATCGACAGCTTTGCCGCTTCTTCTTTTGCGGCATCCATAGCGGACTGCTTATCGTAAGCACCGGTATGGCTGCTAAAGAGCATTAAGAGGGCTGTGGCAATTGCCGCGCGAGGAGAGTTGTTGAGCATTACTGACGGTTCCCAAGTTTGTCGCGAAGAGTGCGGGCAACCTCTCCGACGGAGTCTTTGCGATCGGTCAGGCGATCTAAGGCGTATCCCAACGTCACGTCCCCCGGAACAATGACGGCTTTGGTGCCTTGGACGCAGCCGTCTGCGGAAGCGGAAGATTCTTCTTTGATGATTAAAGCAGGAACCTGACGGATATTGAATTCGGAGAAAAGTTCAGGGTTGAGCTGAACATCGGCGCCGGATTCGATTAAAGGCTGAAAGGCCGAGAGCGACTGAGGATTAAGGAGCGGGAGTTTAGAGTCAGAGGGTCCTTTGGTTTCCGGAACGCCGCGAAAAACCAAAGGCACGCCGGCGTCTTTGGTGTCTCGAGCTAAACGCTCTAAGGAAGCCTCCGGCATTGAAAAAGACACCAAGACAAAGGCCTGAGGCAGAGGCTTTTGTGTAGCTACTTCAGGATCTCTCATCTGCTGAGAGAGTTCGGAAGAAGCTTCAAGGACATCTTCGATCGTCCAAGGTTCCGAAGCAGCAAAGGTGATCAGCGGACAAGTTATCAAGGCGCTCAGAAGGAATTCGAAAAAGTACGATTTATTCATAAACAAATTTTTGAATAAGTATGTTTAATTCAAAAAGTTTTATCTGGGTTAGATCGGATGGAGCATTAAGATTTGAAAAAGTAATCTCTTTTCAAAAGATCATTTTGAATTAGTATGAGCATTTCAAAAATGACTTTTGAAAAAGTATGTTTATTTCAAAATAAACTCGGCTGAATTCCTGCACCTTGGCAGCAGTCTCGTTTGCGATAGATCAGATAAGCCGCATCTTCTCCGCCGGAAGCCCAGGTTTTGCCGGAATGCCAAAGCGAAGTGGAAGCGCCCATCGGATAACAGCATCGGCCGTCTTGTTTGCCGGTGGTGCGTGACGGGAACATCATTTGCGTTCGATAGACGCGCTTATCCATGATCGGTTCGAGATAAGGACCGCATTGGCCTTTTTCTCCGTAAGCGGCCCATTGAAGACCGGAACGATGGAGCTTCATCGTGAAGCGAGCGACAAGCAGAGAAGAGGCTTGCGGAAAGTGAACGTGAGATCCGATCCAGCCGGTTAAAGGGAAGATTCCGCCGTGGCAGCCTGCGCACCAATAGAGTTCAGAAACCGGAAGCGAAGACGTTGCCGCCACGCAGTCAGCGGCGCAGGCTGCAGCCGCGGCCGGATTGGCAAAGAGCGAAGCATCCGGATTTAAGAAGAACGTAGTGACGGAATCATCCCAGAGCGGATCGAGCTCTGTCATATAGGCTAAATCCCATGCGGACTGTTCCAGACATTTGGTATCGAGAAGGACTTCAAGGATAAAAAGCCAAGGTGTGAAGTACCAGTGCACTTGATAAAAGGAAGAGCGCTGAGCGGATGTCGATTTATTGGGTGTACGGCCGTGAGCCGGTGCTCGAATGCCGACATTAAGTTCCATGCCGCCGAGCGACGGAAAACAGTATGGTGTACGGACGACTTCAGCGGTTCTTAGCGGTTCCCAGAAGGACATATTAAGACCGACAGTGATATTGGCGCCGGAAGCACAAAGACAAAGACGATTGGCATCGGTTTCCGGATCGGCATTGTTTCCGGAAGAAAGCGTAACGCCTCCGAGCTTGATCGGGAAAACACAGCTCCAGCAGACATCCGTGATCGGATTGATGATTCTGCCTTTGCAGTTTCCGGCAGAAGCGGAAGCTGCAAAACAGAAAGACAAAAGGAGTATTAGAAGAGAGCGTTTCATGGCTGTGGCATCAAAGAAAGGAGTTCGGACAATTGGTCGGGCGCAAATTCGGCGCCTTCAGGGCCTTCCGGACCATTAAAGAGAAGAGCAGGAACGGCTTTAATCCCGAAGACGCGGACGAGCGCACCGCCTTGGTCAAAAAACACACGGCGATTGAGCTTTTCCGAGACTTCTGCCGGGGTGCCGTTCACCAGAACCACCCGCATGTCCTTTTGCGATTCATAGAGTTTTTGAGCGGCTTTAAGAGACTCAAAGTCCTTCCCGTCAATGAAGAGCAGTGAACGAGACAGATGCGGCATCGGGACGGACTGAGCCTGGCGAAGAAGAGATTCGGGTAGGGTTTCCGGGACGGAAGCAGACAATTCCCAAACCCGTATTTCCGTGGCTTTCTTCAATCCTGCAACCGGTGTCGGGTGTTCCAGTTCTCTAGCAATACGATCTTTGTTTTGGTTGAAACGGCGATCGTATTCACCGGACGCTTTCATGGCACCGACACGAGATTTAAAGGCTTCGAGAATGTCGGGTTCAGCAATATCGTGCAGCGGACCGAGCGGTTCGAGGATTTCCATTTTCGGTTTTGGTGCGCTCTCCTGAGAGCAGGGTTTGGCAACGGTAAACTTCACCGAAGGTTCGCTCGAGGCAACACTGTAGGCGGAAATGCAGACGATGGAAGAGGCGACAGCGCAAGTTGAAAGAATTGCACGGGTTAGGTTCATGACAATCTTCAATCATTAAAAGAGAGGATGAGCTCTGCCGCTGAAGCGGCAGCGATCAATTAAGCCGAAGGATTCATAACGACTGTCGTAAGAATCTTTGTGCGTTCCGCGCACAAAGTATTGGTCTTCACCTAAAACCTGAGGTTGTGTGGCTTCCAGAGGATTACCGTTCAGAGCGCGTTTTTTGGCAGTGGTCAGTTCTTTGCCGTCGCAATAGAACGTCCGGTTCTCACGAGTCAGCGTTTGGCCGGGACCGCAGACCACTTCCTTGATAAAGGTCAGACGGTAGCCGCCGACAGCAGATGGCTTAGGTTCAAAGGCAACGTAATCTCCGACTTTGACGTCTTTTTGTCCTCGCTCAATAACAAAGAGCTTGAAGGGCAAGGAATGGGAGCGGTTCATAGCGAGATGCCAGCGGTTGTTTACGAGACTGAGGATTAAGAAGACAGCAAGCCATATCCATCCGAAGCGGCGAACATGGTCTTTGAGCCGATGCCAAAAGACTCTTGGGTGGGCTTTCATGCGGTTCATCGTTTGACTCCGCTGTTTAATTGAGCTTCGATCTGCTGAAGCTGATTGCTTTGCTGCTCGGCGGAAAGGCCGAGTTTGGCGGAAAGGTGTGCGGTGTAATCAGGTAGTTTTGCGTTAGAAATGACAGCTGAAGAAACCAGAAGAACGCAGTCGCATTCGTTTTCTATCTGGGCAAGTTCTTCTTTGAGTCTTTTAGCGAAGCGCTCGGCTTCCGCCATGATTTCTCCTCCTCGTTTGCCTTGGGAGACGACACGAACTTCATTGGCTTTAACGACAGAATTGAGGTTAACGACCGCAAAGCGGGGACGATTAAGAAAGTCGGAGATTCGGTCCTTGACTTGGTAAGCACCGAAACCCAGTCCCACGCCGATAGAGACGGCGATGGTGACGGAGAGAAAGGGGATTTTCATAGGATTAAACGGAAATAGGATTGAACTCTTGGAGCTAAAGGAGCATTAAGGACAAGAAGGATTAAGGGATGAACTCGCCTTGACCGCGTTCTAAAAGAACTGCTTCGATGGCTTTTCTCATCGACAGTCCTTCCTTGCGGAAGCGATTGATATCGCTGATGTCCTTCGGATGCGTACTCATGACCAACAGAGAAAACGGATCGAGAATCAGACGATTCACGGAAGTCGGCGCATCTCCGATCTTGACCAAGACTTCGGAATAAACATCTCTCAGACCTTTAAGGGAACGGAGCTGCTGAAGCTCGTAGTCGTCTAAGCCGAGCTGAGATTCTTTTTCGCATTCACTCAAGACGGATTCTTTGAGCTTCATGATGAACTTGCAGTCGGCGTTGTCTAACGCTGCTTTAGCAGCAGAACTTTTCCAATAGTCTCCCGGTCCTTGCGTACCGGTAAAGAAAGCACCGTTTAATTTACGGGCTCGGCGGTAGCCGGCCTCAATAAACTTAGAAGAATGTCCTCGGACCATTAAGTCCCAGGCTTCATCGATGATGACAAGTTTGGGCTGGAAACGCTCGCCTCTTCGCATCTCAACGTCTATGAGGTACATCAAGAGCATTAGGACAACGGCTTGAAGAGACTTCTTGGTGTTGAGCTGTTCCAGCTCAAGCACGATGAAGTGATTGTCAAAGTCAATATTGGCTTCTCCATCAAAGAAGGAAGCATAAGCACCGCCTTGCGCATAGGGCATGAGCTTGACGCCGAGGTCGACGAGCCGAGGATCGTCCAACGTCTTTTGTTCTTCTGTGGTTAAAGAAGCGTAATAGGCTTCCCACTCAGGATCATTAAGACGAGGATGAGCGCCACCTAATCGTCCGTTATGAAGCAGGGATCGAGTGAGGTCGGTAATCGTCGGAACTTTGTTCAGCGCTTTGGCTTCATACCAAATATGACGGATATGGATCTGAAGATGCGAGAGCATTAAGTCATCGAGCTGTTCATTAGAAGATGCCATCTGAGCAATCAGAGGCAGGACTAAGTCCATATCGGCTTCAATGTTCTTTGTGACAGAAAGAGGATTGAGACAATCGATCTTGCCGTCCGGACGCGGCGTGTCGGAGAGTTCAATCCATTGGCCGTTGACGCAGTGACAGAGTTTTTCGTAGCTTCGGCCAATATCAATGACCCAAACGCGGCCGTTGGAGCAAAGCGTTCCCAGCGCCAGAGAGTTCAGCATGACGGACTTGCCGGATCCGGAAGATCCGGTCACGATGCCGTTGTAGTTGCCGTGGGGATTGGCGAAAGGATCAATGTGCGTGATCTGACCTCTGCGCGAGAACAACGAAAGAATCGGCGTCGGCAGAAGATGTCCGGCACGAGTGCCCGAACCCTTCCAGTCTCCCAGCAAAGGCATCGTATTGGCGGCATTGGCACTGGTCTTCGTCGAGGAGCGTTTGGCGAGTTTTACATCATGCGCAAGCAACGGGCCTCCGGTCATCGGCAAAGAAGCCATTAAGCCTTGAAGATGCATTAGGTGATCCTGCATGAGCTCAATCGACATCTTCTTAAAAATCCCGATCGCGGTTTGAACTTCATGGGTAACATTCTCCGTTGTCGGGAAGATCAGGACTTGGTGCGAAAGCTGGACTAAGCCTTCTCCGTGCTCAAAAGATTGAACTGCAGCTCTCCAGTCTCTGGCTTCTTCTTGAAGCGTCGGAATGAAGCGGGCAATTTCTGTGGCAGACATTTGTTCAGCTCGAGCGCTTTTAAGCTGAGCATAGCTTTTGCCTTTCTCATAAGATGTTTTAGAGAGATACGTTGTTATGAGGAAAGGGCTGGAGAAGCCTAAGGAACCTTCCACATCTCCGGCGGCTCGTGCCATCTTATCGAGCGAGAAGCTTTGCGGATAACTGTGAGGTGAGAGACTCACCGCTTTGACGTTTAAAGGGTGATGAGCAGAACGAAAGACAATCCCGTCTTCTTCCACGGCAATCGTAGTTTCATGAGAAACCATCTGCGCACGCGGTTCTCGTGCGGTATCCACTTCGGAAAACGACCAAGCACCGTTTACAAAAAGCTGAGGATTAAGAATGAGCGATAAGGTATGAACCAAAATCCGCTCATCCCAGACAAAAGGGGTGAAATGCCATTGGTTCAAGGTGGACACCATGACCTTGCGAACCAAAAGTGTATTGTCTCTGGCCTCGGAAGCAAAAGGATCCTTAGCAGGGATGACAACCGAAATCCAGCAGCGAAGGTTGCGGCCGAGGATGGGCAGAGCCGGATGGGGCGCCTGAGTCGCAGAGCGCGAGAGAAATTTTGCCTTGGCTTGCGTCATCGCGGACAGCAAGTCCTTCTGTTCGGCGCGTGCCGGCGTGTCTTCCGGTGTCGGACGAAGGGTTTGGCTTCGGACAAGTTCGACAAGAGGTTCGATAAACGGAGATCCGAAAAGACTCACCTGAACCCCGGTTCCGTCCGGAAGGATTGATCCGATCATGTGCTCAAGGCTTTTTGCCATATTTAAGGACGTTCCGGTTTGTGGAGTCACTTCAATGACAAAGCCCAATCCTTCAAACGATCCGTCCGGGGCGGCAATGACACAGAGCTTGTCGCTTTCTTCAAACTGCGCGTAGGGCAGTTCGTCAGCAAAGCGGTCAATACGCAGAGGCGCCTTGCGGCGCGTCGGCGTAGAGCCCGGATGCGCTTTAAAGTTCGGTTTTAAGTCTTGGAAGGCAAAAAGAGAGGCCGCAGAAGACAGAAAGTTCTTGAGCTTCATGAGAAAGATAAGGGACGATTAAAAGACAGATTAAGGTTTGCCGGTAAAGCCAAACGCGGGAAGCTGTTTGAGCTTTTCTCGTTTGGCTTCGTTGGGATCCTGAGGCTGGTCGGAAGACAACGGATAGACGGGTTTAGACAAACGGGATGACGAGACAAGTTCGTTGACGCTGTCAGTTGTCCAGCCGCCGTTTTCTAAACGAACGTAGAGATAACGTTGGTCATGGAGGTCGCCTAACTTGTCGTGGAAAGGTGCGAGCCAAACACGAAGCACGGTTTCCGGTTTACGCCAAGGACGCGCCGGAACTATTGTGACGAAGTCTGAAGTACGTTCAACGGCACTCGTTTGTGTCTGTTCGACTAAAACTTCGGTCGATTCCGATTTGACTTCCGGAATGCCCTTGTTTTGACTGGGTTCAAAGAACGGCTGGACAAAGTCTTCTTCCTCAGGAGCAGCTAAGACAACCGGAGTGGTCGGATTGTTTTCTTCATAGACTTGAGAAATGTTTCTGCAGGAGGGACCTCCGGAAAGATCGGCACAGGCAAAATCCGTCTTTGCATTCGAAAACCCTGTCAGCGATCCGCAACCGGAAAGCATTAGCGCTGCAGAAACCGCAGAGACGATTAAGGAGAGACGCTTCATTTAGTTTCCTTGCAAAGGAGCGTTGATAAACGCTTCAAGTTTGTCGAGGGGAAGGGCGCCGGCCGTTCTGTCGCCGGCCTCATTGATCAAGGTCGGAGTGCCGCCGATACCGTGCTGCTTAGCTAAAGCCAGAACGTCGTTCACTGGAGACAGGCAAATCGGATTGTCGGCAATCGCCTTGAGCACTGGTTTGCCCTTTAAGGCAGAGGCAAGCGCTTTAGAAGGATCTTTAGCGCACCAGACCGCATCAGACTTTACGCGAGCTTCCGGATGGATGGACTCCAGTGGAAAGAGGAACGTATAGACCGTCACGTCTTTGAGGGATTCAAGTGTGGTTCCGAGTTTGCGAGAGAACGGACAGTCCACATCGGTAAAGACAGCAAGCTTTCTTTTACCGTTGCCGTAAACAGTCTTTACCGCTTTATCCAGCGGTAAAGAATCAAAAGCGATTCTTCTTAAGTCTTTAAGACGTTTATCGGTGATGTCTTCTCCTCGATCCATATCTAAGAGACGACCGGAAAACACAAACCTTGCAGTTTTATCAAAGTAGATGACTTCTTTGCCGACGGTCGCTTCGAAAATTCCTGCCAGCGGAGTCAGACGATACGCAAGAACTTTAGTCTTGGGATAACGAGTCTTGAAGTTATCCGCTGCGATCTTCAATTCATCGGCTTGTCCGGCGATTAAAGGAACAGATGGCGCATTAGATTCTTTAGAGGCCGGAGTTTCAGAGGCGGCTGCCTTCTGCGGTGCCGAAGTTTTAACGGCAGAAACTTTCTGAGCTCTAAAGTCAGGATTGACACACGCACCGGAAGCAAAACTCGGAAGCGGTGCGGCAAGACCCACTGAGATAAGTACGGTTAAGAGGGAGGATGGTTTAAACATGGCAGTAAATTAAGGTTTGGTATTTCGTTCAATCGATATTCCGTTCGAGATCACAATCTCGACATTGCGTCCGGAATCCACTTCAAGGACAGGGAACATGTCGCTGGCAAGCTTTAGGTAGTAGTCGGTGATGCGATCCATGGCGTGTGTGGCGCCTTCTCCGAATCCCGCTTTCCAGGGATTGGTAACGGTGGTGGAGACGGTTCCGGTAATGGAAGTCGTTTGATTCTCTGACGCGAGAGACACGGCTTTGCCCAGCCCGGCCAAAGTTCCGGTAAACAGAGCATTCGCAATGGCTTGTCCGCTCTTGGTAACCAGGCGAGCTCGAAGACCGGTTTTACCGTCTTCGCCGGAGACATAGCCCTGGATCTTCTTATCGACGGCTCCGCCGTTTTCATCGATACAAGACAAGCGGTCAAGACGAATCAGCACACGTTCGCTCGCTAATTCTCCGGTTGCATTGGCGGTCACAAAGCAGCGCTTAATACCGGATCGATAGAGATTAGGCATGACTGCTGAATCCGTGAGCTCTAAAAGCACGGGAACCGGATTGCCTGAGCCTTGTCCTCTGGTCGGCGCAGTGGCGCCGTTTAAGAGGCGAGCTTTAGCAAACGTGCCGCTCGGCAGATAAGACAAGGTTTCAGGTTTTGCTTTAGCCGGCAGCGTTCCGAGAACATTAGAAGGACTGGGAGCAGAGCCGAAATTGTTGATGACAAGACGAGGCGCCGGAGAAGAGGCCGGGGCATCCTGCTGCTGGCGAGAATATCTGCCTTGAGGCTGATTGCCGCTTGTAAAGCCTGTCTTCTTGCTGATCGGCTGCTTTCCGAGAATCTCGGAGGGTGGCCAGCCGTCTTCAGACGGTGCGGCATCCGTCGGACGATTAGCCTTAGGAGCGTTCTTTTCTAAGAGTGCAATACGATCTTCCAAGCGTTTCTTATCGCTTTGAAGTTTGGCTTCTCTCTGCTTTGCTTCTTTGGACTCCCTTTCTAAGTTCAGCAGACGATCGTTATAGATGGCTTGATGCTGTTCGTAATCGGCTTTAGACGGAACCATCGAGATTTGAGTGGTGCTTGTGATCTGAGGGGCTGCAGCCGGCTTTTTGTCATCAGAGTAGTAAGAAGAAAGCATGGCCCCGGCAAAAAGCGCACCTAAGATAATGAGCGTCCAGGTGATCTGTTTTTTTCTTCGCTCACTTTCGAAATAGCTCTTGACGTTCATCTTGCTGACCTCACTAACCAAAGATCTGCAGAGGCTCCGGGCGCAAGATCAGAAGCTTCAGTCGCAACGGCTAAAACACCGTTTCTCCAAAACTCCGGTTCACGAACCGTCTGTTTGTGTTTTGTACGATTAAGGATGCGGTAGCGTTCTAGTCTCAGTCCTAAGACATTCCATGCTCTGACAGGCTGAGCGTGGAGATAGGCGCCCGCAAGCGTGCCGCCGAGTGCTTCGCCTTCGTAGTCCCGTAATTGCGGGATGAGTTTCAGAGCGGTCTGAATCCGTTCTTCATAAGGAAGACCGGAAAGTTCTGACGAAACAGCGGGACCATTAAAAGAAGAGAAAGTTCCGGACTCTTTCAGCGTGACGGTTTGAGCGGTTAAACGCTCCTTAGGAGAGAGCGTAATGCTGTGTGTCTGACCGGATTCGGTCACCACAAACATTCCTGTGGTCTCTTTAGTCAGCGGAACTACGTACAAAGAACCGGTAGTCGGATCTTTATCGGCTTGGATCAGATTGTTGTCGTAAACCGCTCGGACAATCTTGCTGTTTAATACGACAACACGGTTAGGCTGTTTATAAGCGACTGCGGCATGCACAGAAGACTGAGCTTCGGACGCAGCCGATTCTTTAGGCATCTCTTTAGCATTAAGAGAAGGACTAAAGAAAACAACCGACTGGCAAAGAAATACGCTGAGAATGAGAAGACGATTAGGAAGGATCATTAGATTTCTCCGTTGGGCTTCATCGGTTCAAACGGACGCTTACAGTCGGCTTCCTGCATGGTTTCTAACCAAAGACGAGAGTTTCGGTAGGTGAACTTCACGATCCAACACTTCTTCCGCATGGAAGTGAGTTTGTCCCCGATGAACTGACGAACGTTTCCTCGAACGGAAACCTGCATGGCGGAGGCTCTGGTCTCAACCGCTTCAGGAAGCATATGAACGGAAGCATTGGCGCTCTTCATGCGGCGCCCTTGAGCGGTTAAGAAGACTTCAGTGGCACCTCTCTGTTCAGGCGAGACGTACTGAAGCAGCTTTCTTTGGTTGTGCTCAAAGGTCTCAGGAGAATTATTAAGCGCGAGCTGTAAAGCAAAAAGTCCCATCTGCTCTAAATACTCCGGAGAGACGCCGTCGGCATCCAGCCAGAAAGACTTCGTGATTTCTGCCGGCAGCACGACGACGCGGTCTTTCTTATCAAGGACGATTAAGCCGAAGGCGAGAATGACATTGACAATGAGAGACGCGGCAAAGGCATAAATAAAGAATGAGCGCAGTGCAAGACGAGCAGAGATCTCAGTCGTATATTCTTTAACGTTCATATTCGGTTATCCGACAAAAAAGCGGCGGCTCGATGGCGGAGTGCGCTTAAAGGTTCTGAAAGGAAACTGCCAATAGAGGTAATGAAGTCCGTGTCCGGGATGACGCTTCTGTTTGAGTCGGCTGTAAGCCCAGATGGCGGCATACGAGGCAATCGCACCCATCAGAAGAGAATTAACGATGATGCCGAAGGCAAGCCCGGCAATGCCGGACGCCACCAAGTCAAAGTCCCAAAGCAAAAACTTTGCCGGAGCATCTAATCGGCGCGGGACGTATTCGTGAGGATTAAAAGATTCCATGATTGATTCCTGGAAGAATCGGAAGCCCGAAAGAGCTTCGGGCAACCGAACTCAAAAGAGTTAGATCAGGGCCGTGAAGATCTGTTCAATGATCTGCGGACCGATGAACAAAGCCATGGAAGCGGCAACGCAGCCCACGGCACCCATGATGGAGCCGCGGATGACGCCGACACCTAAACCGACAAGCAGGAACATTAAGGCGATGGATTTACCGAGTGTGCCGGTACTCCAGGCCTTCAACATGGCGTAGAGATCCGCAAAATGCTCCTGACCTCCTGTCGAAGTTCCGGCCCAAGCAGCGTCCGGACAAACGGCGCTCAGAACAAAAACAGAGACGGAAAGCAGGGCGGGAACAAAAGCAAAAGTTCTGTTTGCAGCGGTGGATAAAGTCATTAAAAACTCCTAAAAGTTAAGTTAAAGAGAAGACAAAGGCTGATTAAGGACAAAAAATCCCTCCGCAGCCGCGGCCTTTGTCAAAAAAACGACGCGGAAGGCGTTACAGAAACTTTTTATAAAAAAGAGAATTAAGAGGTGACGTCTCTGAGCTTTTGACGTTTAGCGTTAGACATTCCTATGTAAGCTCGATACACTTTCCAGGCATACTTTTGTCGGGCATCGATGCAGTCTTGACCTTTAAGTCGGGTGCATGCGGCGTTGTAGGCACCGACGGCATCCCAAGGATGCGCGGCGCGCGTAAAGTTGTCCGCCAAGATCTCCGCACCGACCTGAACATTAAAGCAGGCGTCGTTCAGCAACTCTGACTTAGAGGTCTTAAAACGCTTCAGCCAGCCGGAATTAATCTGCATGAGTCCGTAGTCTTCGCTGGAAGCATTACGACCGACAGCAGACGGATTGCCGGAAGATTCCACAAAAGCAATGGCGCGGAGAAGATCAGCATCCAAGCCTTTCTTTTGAGCAATTCGGTCAAAGCAGTCTTCCGCTGCAGATACAGAAGTTCCGACAAGCGAAAGAAGCATTAAAAGGAGAAGACGTTTCATAAGTTATCCGAATCGATGGAAGTTAGAGACGATTAAATGGATGGACATGAGGAAAGCCACGTAAAAGAGCGCAGCAACCCATGCCGGTATAAACCAAGGCATCAGCATTACGGCAAAGGCACAGATCAGAAGCACGGTCGGAGACGACAAGGCGACTTGGTAGAGCGTCGGATGGTGCACCGCAAAACTCTCGTACTTCAGGCGTCTCACAACCCAAGCATCAATGACCACGGCAATGAGGATCGGAGATAAGAACGCAAACCAGCCGATCGCCAAGATTCCTCGAACGCACGACATCTCCAGCATCGCTCGCATCGAGACAAAGTACGGCGAAGACCAAAGACGCGTAAAGAATTCTTTTGTCGGCGCATCCTTATGCCCGTCAACATCAGTAGACGGAAGGTAAGTGTCTCCGAGCAGAGCATTAAAGGCACCGGTGACTTTAGAACTGACGCCGTCAACGACCGGCGTCAGAGACTCAAACATCGAACCGATCTTTTGACTTGTGTCTTTCAGGTGGAGCTCCGACAAGTTCTCAAAAGACGAGGCATCATTTAATCCCGGCCACCAGATGACGGAACTTAAGACAAGGATCATTAAGAGGATTAAGAGTCGGGACAGCATCTTAGTTTTCCTCGTCGTCGATGATTACAGGGACGCGGCCCTTCATCAGATGTCCGCCGCCGAGCGAGGCAAAGAACTGAGCGTTCGGAAGCTTGCCGAGATATTCCGAAGGAATGATCTCTTCGCGCACGGCCGTGCGCTTGTGAGAAGCACCGCCTTTAAAAGAAGGTAAGCCGATATGCGTATCTGCATGGGTCGACAACGTGGTGTCGACATTGTGGATATACGTCTTACCGAAGGTCTCCGTGACGAAATCCTGAGTCTCTCGATCTTTACAGCGAAGAGCGATTAAGTTATTGCAGTTGCCGAGCACCATGCGTGCCGCATGAACCGAGCCCAAGCGGTGCGCTAAGTCGGGCACGGTTTGAATCGCAATCGTCGTGTAAACGCCGCCTTCGGCGCCTTTGTTGAGCAGTTCAATTAAAGGCTGATTGATCACGTTAGAGGCTTCGTCAACATAGAGCGAAATACGAACGTCATTCAATCCAAGGTTGTATCGCTTACCGGCATAAGCCGTTAAGTCGGATAAGAGCATGGAACCGACAGCAGAAGCAATCATGTTGTCCGACAAGGAGTCGAGATTGACGTAAAGGACGCCTTTACATTTAACGAGAGATTCCATATCCCAGATGGGACGCTTATCGGAAGCGTCAGACGGATCAGGAGAGAGGGATTCTTCCAGAGGGCCGCTTGTGAGCATTGCGAAGATCGGCATGAGTGTTGCAGTAATTTTGGAATAGTGCTCTTTAGAGTGATGGAAGATCTTTAAGCATTCGCCGACGACCATCGTGTGCAGATACGCAGGCAGTACGTTCTCGTACCAAGACACCAGAACATTAAGCTCGTGGATGGCGTCGGTGCAGTTCTCTCTTCTTGCAGGCAGGAAGGATTCTGCTTGCTCCCTCCAGTCGGATTGAGCATGCTGTTTGACCGCTTGGAGAATTAAGGCTCGAAGAAGATCTTCAATGCCTTTGTTGATGTTCTGAGACAAGGTCTTCAAAGAAGGCTTTTCTCCGAGTTCAATCATGGCGTCCGCAAAGGTCTTGATACAGGACCACGCGAACTGCTTGAAGACGTTGTCTTCTCCGGGAACCACCGACATCACGCGAGTGGCAATCTGGGCGCCGGTACTAAAAACGGCAGTCACATCAAAACGTATTCCATCCTTCTTTGAGCGGTTTCCGGGATGAAAACGCAGCGGCTTGCCACGGCCTGCTTTCTCGCAGGCTCGGCAGAATGCCGTGTACATGCGGTCAGATCCTTTAGGATCAATGAAGATGACGGCATCGCCTCTCAGAATGGCCTGCGTCATGATGAAGTTCAGCATCACGCCTTTACCGGCTTGGGTCGTTCCGACGATGAGCAGGCCGCCCTCAAAGTTTTTGAGGGCTCGGCGCAGAGTCTTCTCGGACGCATCCAGCCCGTGAAGATACGGCATACCGATTTCTTCAGGCAGCTGGGTCTTGTCGTGACGGTTAAAAAGACGATGCATAAAAGACGGAAGCATTAAGGTTGAGATATTGAGGCGAGATAAGTCATGGAGTTTTTGCGTGTGTTCCGGCAGCCACGAAAATCCGTATCCGATACAGACGGATTTATCGTCAAAGTCCTCTAACGCTCTGGAAAACTTCATGAGCTCCATGCGTCTGCCTGACAGCAGACTTCTGGCTCTCAGAATGTGAAGACCGTTAGACAAGCGGTAGCCGCCAATTCCCAGCGTCATAGCCAGCAAAGCCATACTGAGATTTAAGGGAAGAATGTTTTGATAGCCCAGAAAAGCCAGATAAGCGGACGACGCAAACCACGGAACGACCGCAGCCAGCTCATGGGATCGTCTGTACGGATGGCTTCGGCGCCTCCGGATAGCAGTATCTTCTCGGATAGTGAACATTAGGGAAAGGATTAAAAGTATGGTTAAAGACTTCGAGCGGGATGTATTTGTCTCGCTTGGAGCGGTAATAGACTTCGTGGTTGAGATCGAGACAAGGTTTAAGCGGACGGACTTTAGAAAACTTTTCTCCGCGGCTTAAGGCCTTGTTCCGATAACGTCTCAGACACTGGTTGAAGTACTCGGCCTTTAAGGGAAGGAGCTTTCTGGCTTTTTCCCGCCACTCATACCATTTCTGATAAGTAATGATTTCGTGGGCCGTGTAGGTCTGGCTTATCTTCTTTAAGACTTCTCGCTCTCTGGTGCGCTGGTCGGATTTACTGAGCTTTAAGACGATCTTTCTGGTGTACTTGTAAGGCTCACGAGTCTGCATACGTTTAAGGCGATCTCTTTTGGCTTTAGTCGCCATAAGCTCCATGTATTCATCGACATAGAAATGTCGATGGCAGAGCTGGATCTTTCTGTTTTCCTTCTGCGCTGAAGTAACACACCTGGAAGATTTGTTCCTCTTTGACCTGTATTCCTTAGCCATTTCTTCCCAAGTCGGCTTCTCTTTGGGTTTTACGGTGTATTCGTATTCCGGTCTGAGGTAACGATTTGGGAGATACCAAATTTTCCTGCCGTAAGGATCTTTACGGTTTTGAGGATGTTTATGTTCGCGGGACAAAACCCTTACCCCGCATATCGTTAGGATGACATCCGGATTGATGGTTTTAAGAGATCGTCTAGCAGCGTGGCTAAGCATCATTTTGTCCCAGTCCGGCAATTCGTCGAATTTCTTCCTTGTTTCCGTACGGCTCAAGATGGCTTTGTCTCGAGAAGGTAAATGAAGTGTGGCCATAGTAAAAAGCTTCAATAGGTATTCGTTAGGTACAAAACTCCCCTGATCGGCCGTAAAAACGGTCGATTTGGAATGTTTTGAGAATTAAGCGAAGGACGGCTAGGCGGTTAAAGCTGCTTGTATTGCCTTAGCCGAAGACTTTCCTGAGGAAGGCGTCTTTGCAGGAGCTTTAGGTACCGGCTTGGCTTCTGTTTTGGCTTGAGTCGTGGCTTTAGCTGTTTTTGCTGCCGGTTTGACAGAAGCTTTTGTTTGGGTAGCTGATTTAGCTGTCTTTGCAGTCTTGTTGGCCTTGGCAGCCTGGACAACAGAAACTTCCTTTGACTTAGCGGCTTCGCTGGATGCCTGAGAATTAACAGCCTGAAGTGTCTTTGGCTTTCGACCACGTTTAGCCTCCGGAGGATTCTGATCAGAGGTATCTGCGTTTGATCTCGGCTGAGTGGAGGCTGCTGTATTTGTTTTAGGTTTTGCAGCGGGGACAGTTTTTGCTTCAGTTGAGGCCTTTTGCTTTTCAGCTTGTTTAACCTTCGGCGCGACGGCTACATTCTCAGTTGCATTAGCGGTTGGTGTATCTGATTTCTTTTTGCGTCCTCGCTTGGCTTTAGGCTTTTCTGCATCGGTCGAAGAGGACGCTTCGGATACGAAATCAACAGACGGGTTCTTAGAATCAGAGGATTTGTCAGACTGGCTTTGAGCATTAGATGAGGAGGATGTTCGGGTTTGCTGAGCAACCAATTTAGCCTCAGCCTTAGCTGTTGCATTTTCTTTGGAATTCGCCTTGGCTTCCTGATAAGTCTTGTTGTCCGACAAGCTGTCGGATTTATCCTTGTTCTTCAAAGAATCCAGTCGCTTGATTTCAGCATCCATTTCCATGTCGGCAAGTTTTTCAGGATGAATAGAAGATTTTTCTACTGACTCATTAAGTCGTTGGACTAACCTCTGCTGAAGCTCGGGATTGGCGACTTCTCTGCTTATCTTCATGGACTCTTCTGAAGTGGTTTGGTCAACGGTTTCTACGGAAGTAATGGTTGTGTTTTCAGAAGCAGCAGTTTTGCTTACCTCAGAGGACTTTTCTGCAACAGTTTCAACGACTTCAGTGTCGACCCCTGTTTCTTGGGCCGTCGGAGTTTGAACTTCGGTGACGGGAGCTTCAGTGGCCGCAATTACGATCACAGAAGAGTTTTCTTCATTGGCGCCGGCCTTCCTAGACCCACAGGGAATCTGTTTAACTTCAGGTTTATTTTGAGCATTAGAAGGAGAGGATTCTTCGGAATCGATTCTCACCAGACGGTAACCACGTTTGGCCAGCCAACTGTGAACAGAAAAGCATTCCCCGACACCCTTGAAGAATCTGCTTGTGTCGTGACAAAGAGCATTAAAGACGAGTTTGCACGAGGCTTTAATTGCGTGCGAGGTTTGGATCGTCGGAACAGAAGGTTCTTTGGACTTTTGGACGACGATTAAGTTAGAGTTAGACATTTCTTTTGCAGGTTCTTCAGTTTTAGTAGTTTCGGCAGACGCTTCTTCAGAAGCTGTTTTGGCTGCAGCTTCCTTAGACTTCGCCTTTTTGTTTTTGGCTTGTTTCTTCTTTACGTTGAATTCGCAGTCGAATTTTTCTTTCGCTTCTTCGAATGCGCGCAAAGCATGCTCTAAGTCGGCTTTACGCTGAGCGAGAATTGCCGGAGGGACTTTTGCTTCTTCGGCTTCTTTAAGTGCTCGTTCTTCTTCTTTCCAGCGCTTCCGGGCCCTTTCCATCATTTGTGCGAAAAATTCCCTTCTTTCCCTATCCTCATCTGTTTTTGGTGCTAGTACCTCTTCAAAGTAGGGTTTCAAACGTTCCATAATCAGTTTCTTGTCTTCCCATTGCCATTTGGCAACCGGCTTGTAAAGACCGAGCTCTTTCAGTTTCTTATCATTAGCATTGACAGAGTGCTTAGCTTGGAGAGATTGAACGGTTCTCCCGAAATAGCTGTCGTTGGCTACATAAAGAAGGAAATTATTAAAGCGAAGACCTTGTACCGGAGTAGAGACAACCTCTTTTCCGCATTTCTTATAAATTTCAATGCGGTTGGCGACTTCTTCAAAGGTGGCGCCTTCTTTCAAGTCAAAGATCCCGCATTGGCAGCACATCCTGAGAACCTCTTTCTCTCGCCATGTCTGGCGAGGGAAGAGTTCTTGAAGCTTGGCTGTTAAGAGAGGAAAGAAATATTCGATTACGGCATAGATTTCTCCGTCCTTGCACGTGATCGCACGTGCAACGATTTGAAGAGGTTCTTTATTGCCTATCGCATCAGACTTTCTAAGCGCAGCTTCCGGGGAGAGTTCGTTTGCGAGCAGGGCGCAAATCGCCCAGCTCAGGATTGAAGGAATATAGTGAGGCGGCTCTTCTCCTTTTCTGGCAAATTCAATCGTCATCTGCTCTCTGAGGATGGATTCTGCTTGAGAAATTAAGATGAGGATGAATTCATCCTTCACAATACTTCCGACGTCTCCGCGGATAAATTTAGATAACAGCGCAAGGTATCCTCGCTTAAAGCTCTTTGCAAAGCGCTTTTGGAGAGATTCCGGAAGATATTTAAGGACGAGACGATTGATGTTGCCGGCGGCAGCCTCAGGATCGGGGTCTACATTGTGATACAACGTAAGTTCCTGCCCCTCGTGTTCCTTGAACCAATCTTCATAAGGCACTTCAAACCGAAACTCATCGCCGTTCTCTGCAGCTACACAGAACGTCATTGCCGTAATGCGTAAGTTGAGGAAAAAACAGATGGTTAGAACCAAGAGTTTTAATAGCTGAGTCTCAAACTCTTTCTGAGCCAGAGGCATCGTGAAGAACTGGATGCGCTGGCGCAGAAGATTAAGCGCAATGCGGCTTAACTTTAAAGAGAAGTCGATATAGCTTCCCGGCCAAAAGTACCCTGAACCTGAGCTCAAAGGAAAATTACCGACGATCTTTAGCAAAACCTCAAAAAGCTCGGTTTGTATTCCAAGCAGGTGGTCGTCTCCGACCGCCTGTCTCAGCTCATTGATCAATGGCTGAACCTTATGGCGATCAGATTGGTTAAAAGGCCTCAGGCAATCGGCGAGGGGCATGGAAGGTTTAGCCATTGTTATGGTGATAATGAAGGAAGGAATTAAGGAATGAGTTACAGCACTGGTTTAACTGACGGAGACTTTTACGAGCATCCTTCTGAAAGCCTTTAGGAGTATTAAAAGGAGCGAGATTCTTGGGAAAGCCTTTAGCTGTCCAACTCTGATAATCATAAGGTCCGTGACCAACCAAGGATGCCGTGGAAAAGTGGACAAGCGGTCCCGGAGCAGCGAAGACTGATGTTTGACCGTCTTTGTGCATCAAAACCGGCCAGAGCTTGGAAGTCTTGATGTTGCGGAAGTCTGTTTGAAGATTAAAGAAAGGCAGATGCTGGAGTGTGTAAAGGACAAACAAAGCACTTACCTTATTCTTCAAACCAAAACGACGTTTAACCACAAAGGACATCAAGCTGACAACGTCGACAAAAGCGTAGATAAAGTCTTTGTTGGAGATGCCAATAGGGATATCCATGCCATATCCGCTCGCTCTTCCTTTGCTGATACCACGGTTTTTATTTAAGACCGCAGAAGAAGGATTAGAGAGACTGACTCCGGACTCGGCAGCATACTGCTTAGCAAAGTCGTCCAAGGCTCCGTTCATGTAGCTGTCAATCTTCTCTTTATGTTCACCGGCAGAATCGTAAAGCTTAGGGATGAGCTCAAGGGCGACCATCGGAAACTCGTCCTTGTGAACGTGAGGGGCAAGGTCACCGAGAAATTGATTCAAATGAGGATTAAGAAGGATAGGATCCTTCAAAACAGACAAAGTTCTCCAGATACGGCGAGACTGCATTTCTTCTGCTTCTTCCGGAGTAACGTCCTTGTCCTGCAGGATGAATTCAAAACGATTTACATAGCTCAAGAGGGCATGGGAAGAGAGCAGGAAAGAAAGGGCCGTGAAATAACGATGATCTCTTCTGATCTTTAAGTAGAAGAAGATGAAAGCCCAAGCGATAACGATCTCCATGAACTGCCTACGTGAAGCGATCTTGGAGGGCTTCATAAAACGGTCTTCCAGTTCGTTGTAGAGCTTTTGTTCGCCTTGGGCATAAGCTTTAAGAAGACGGATGCAATCCGTGATCGACGGAAATACTTTCTTGGATTCAACGGGTGTTCTACCCAGCGGCACTACCTTCACGATTGGATAAGGAAGGTAGGCGGCAATGGTCTCATCAAAATCTCTGTCGGAAAAAGCAACAGCAGGAACATTAAAGATAGGGAAGCGTTTTACATATTCCAGCGCTGCTGCGTTGATTGTGGGGATATCGGGTTTCAACCCCGTTTCAAGACAGTTTTTGTTGAAAATTTGACAGACAGATTTCTTCATATTGCATCTCCTGCATAGGGTTAAGAAAATGTCTTAACGACAGATTAATGATCACCCTATAAAAAGAAGCCAGGGGATAGTTTTGACTAACTTTAGGCAGAGACTTTTGTTAAGTGACTAAGAACAGTATTAATTCGTGCATTGAGGCAAAATACTCCCTCCGTAATGCTTTAATTCTGTTTTTTGATTGATTCAAACAATACTAAAAGCAATCATGAAAGGGTTACAACTAATTAGCCATGAGCTAATATGTTTTAAGTTACATTACCATTTTGGTAATAAAAGTAATACTACAAGTGAAGAAAGTTGCACTAATAGTGCATATTGGTTCATTAGTGTTTCACTAAGTTTCCACTTTATTTCTATTAGTTTCACTAACTTTACAGTAGCGTATTACCATCAATACACAAAGGTTGCGTAAAACCATTTCAAAAGACATTTAACAAAAATTTCTCTCCCGGATGGTTAGCAGTTGAAAAAAGATTCGGCCTTTAGCCGGCCCTCGCGGGGCCGGCCGACCCGGAACATTAAGAGAGAATGCTCGTAGAGCAAGAACCCTCGGATGTCTGAAACGTTTTCTTAAGCTTGAATTTGAGGCGAAGGCGCGGCCTCACGGCTTCGGTCAATCGATATTCATCGACGGGCAAGACCTCGAACCGAGATGAAATCTCTTTCATCGTCTTTCCTGCAGTTTGGTACACGTTACCCTGATACAGGAAAGGTTTAGAAATTCGCCTTAAACAAATCCAATCCAAAAGAACCGCCTCAGAAAGACGCTTGTCGCCAAACCGTGCAGTCGATCATTAAAGGTGAGGGAGGAGATTCAGATGGGCAATACACATCCTCTTAACCACGTTCCCCTTTACTGACTTTCTGCCGCGCCAGAATAAATTCCGGAAGCGTCCGTCTTCGGTCTCTCTAAATTTTCCTCTGCGCTTCTTGTCTCCTTACCAGGAAGCAGTCTGCGCAATTTCGACACAAGGTCGATGATTTTCCTCAGCACGGCAAATGCCACTTCGAAGTGTAGGCTTCCGGGGCACAATCCATTCACCTAAACTGCACGCGAAAGTCTCGGCCACGAAGTCGAAACTTTCCGACACTCCTCACGTCCAGAGCAGGGACGTTCAATACATGAGTCATGCCGTTATGCAGCTCCTGAAAAGAGGAAGATCTTTTCAAGCACATCGAATAATCTTTGAGAAACTCAAAGACGCTTCGGAATTGATCGGATGAGAGCCTGAATAGTTCTTCCTGTTTCCAGACAATTTTCCGATCCGTCTGTTTAGATCTTTTATTTGATCTTTTACAGACGGCCAAGAGTTCCTCATTAAAAGTATTACCTTTTGAACTCGGCGCCGGCCCACCGGCTTAACTCTCGGTCTTGTTTTCTGAGCTTTCGCTCAGTTACCGATTCTTTCTATTAACCATTAAAAAGAAAGAAGTGGAACAAGAAACTAACTCAGGCTCAACACCGAGGTTTCTTCCGTTCTCTTTTGAAGAACTTCAGAAGCGTTCCTTGTTGAGGCGTAACTGTACAGGGGTCGCTTTGGATGGTCTATGTGACCCTTTGAGGTATTGGAAGAGATTTTTGAGGAGGTTCTGAATTTCTGAGAGACTAAACTCTTTGAGGCTCAAGGAGAGTTGAGGAACGAAAGTTTAATTTTGGTTTACGCTTCGACTTTACCAACGGATACACTTCCTTTACGGATGAGAAGAGGGGCTCCATCGGAGCACTTCCTCTCAAGGACGGCACCAACCAGACCATCGAGGATCTTGAAAAGCAGAGTTCCGGTTCAAGATTTATGCAATTGAAAGCGCAGAATTAATAGGAAATATACGTAAAGCCGGTTCAAACTCTCAGGCACTGTATATGCAGCTGGCGGGAATGATAGATGAATTAGCCGGTGCCCGATATGCCAAATTTATCAATAAATGCTTCTCTGAATTAGGAACGGAACAGTTCGAAAAAATCTTAGAAGAATCTCGCGACCTGGGAGCGGGTTGGGAATTAAAAGAACTAAAAGACAAGCTCACAAACGCCGGCAAGAAAGAAGTCGTCAATATCCGTCGGAGAGCCGGGCAAGTGCTTCAATGTGAGCAAAGAGCTGACCGAAATCTCAGAGGCGCCGAACTCTATGAATCAATCTTGAGGGAAAGAAAAGTGGAGAGCTAATGTTATGGAAAAGTCAAAAGAAAATGCCGCCTCGTCCGGTTCACGCTCCAGCGGAGTTGCGCCCTGGCAGGAGAAAATGAAAGAGAAGCGGCTAATGGAAGTAGTGTGCTCCAAATGACAGGGGTAGACAAGTTAGAAGAAACGATCATGGATCTTCTTAGAGAGTACAGAATGAACGCCTTTGCTCAGCAGCTGCACGAGTAGCTCATGAATCCGGCATGTACGTCACAACCCTTCTTAGGGCGTCTTCTTGTTTGCTTAGAAGCAGAACGCTCTGTTCGAAAAGAACGCTGGGAGGAAAAAAGATTTAAGATCGCCGGCTAGCGCCGAGGTGCATATAGTCTGAAGCAGTTTGACTTTGCGCCGGGCCGAGGGATCAGCCGTCAAACCCTGGAAGAGATAATTGAATGACGATGGATCGCTAAGAGAGTGCCTCATCAAAGAAGAGACAGTCGTCGCGACGGTCAATCAATTGCTATCAGGGGAGCCACAGGCTGTGGAAAAAGCTTGCTTGCAATGGTTATTAGTTCTGAAGCGATCGAAAGAGGCTTTAACGTTAGATACTGGCGTCTGAGTGAACTTGTGGAAAGGCACTCAAAGGCTGAGAAAAAATCTGAGGCGCTAAAGAAGATCAATGAGGCGGGTTTGCTCACAATCGATGACTTCGGTCTGGAGAGCTTAACCGCTCAGGAACAAAGCCTCATCTATGAAATTATTAAAAGTCGCGCCGATAACTTGTCTACGATCATAGTCAGTCAAAGACCATGCGCTGACTGTATGAGTGGCTTTGTGGAAAATACATCGCTGACGGAGTCGCCGTCAAAATTATTAACTTTTATCGTTTAATAGAGTTGAAAGGAGAACCCCCTCGAGCATTAGCGCGAAAACAAGCTAAAGAAGCGGTTGGTTCTTCGTAAAGCTAGACAGTCTCTCGGACTAAGGCCCTGGTCAGGGAGACAAAATATACAAAATCAGAACCTGTTCCGCGAAACTGGGAAAGTTGTTCCAAGACCGTATCCCGCGAGAAATCTCTTAGATACTTGTCACCGGAGAAATACAAAGGTCCTTCTTGATGCCGGCATCTAATTGTTTAGATAAGCCGGCAAATGCTAACAGTAAGGAAGTCGTTGAAAAGCATCTTCGGAGGTGCCTTGGCTTCCAGCTAGGCTTCCGTGCAAAGACGCCCCGTAATGATTGTAAAAATGATAATTCTGATTAAAAATATGAGAATTTAAAGACTAGATTGAGTTCAATCCCAGTTCATTTAATAATGTTGAAATGGGGTCGGTTCAGCGGGTGATCATACTATGCTATCTCGTAACAGAAAATTTTTCCACATTAATTTCAAAAAAATCCACCAATAAATACCAACGAAGCGGCCTTGAAGATAATCCGTCTCTGGGGTCTAAAGAGTATAAAAGTTCAGGAACAAATCCTCGTTTATGAAAATATTAAAAGTCGTTCTGATAATTTTCCTACGATTATAGTCGTTCGGAGATAAAGAGGAGATTATTGGTACGTGTCTTATAGCTTATTTTTTAGATTATTTCGCCGACGACACACCCCGAACGCTCCGGTCCTCGCATAGAGCACCGGAGTTTTGTCATTTTGATGAGACTATTTAATTTCGAGTCTACGGCCGGAAGATAGAGTCCAACCAAGGCTGCATATCGAAGTCTTCA
>ERZ772889.152-NODE-152-length-82252-cov-8.186832_pt1 | contig 82252 bp, 116 predicted proteins | sample MGYA00512127_ERZ772889 | MGnify/ENA primary metagenome ERZ772889 (study PRJEB29015, sample SAMEA2737689) | human gut metagenome | biome: human gut; feature: human-associated habitat; material: faeces | place: China | collected 2012 ...
TGTAGTAGAAGTCGTAGCTCTGCATGATCATGTAGTTGAACTCGAGGAAGGACAGACCGCGCTCCATGCGCTGCTCATAGCACTTGGCACGCAGCATGTTGTTGACCGAGAAGCAGGCACCCACGTCACGCAGCAGCTCCACATAGTTCAGGTTCAGCAGCCAGTCGGCGTTGTTCAGCATCAAAGCCTTGTCATCCGAGAAGTCGATGAACTTTTCCATCTGCTTTTTAAAGCAGGCTGCATTGTGGGCAATGTCCTCTTTGGTCAGCATCTTGCGCATATCGGTGCGGCCGGAGGGATCGCCGATCATGGTAGTGCCTCCGCCGATCAGGGCGATCGGCTTGTTGCCTGCCATCTGCAGGCGCTTCATCAGGGTCAGGGCCATAAAATGGCCTGCGGTCAGGCTGTCGGCCGTGCAGTCAAAGCCGATATAAAAAGTAGCCTTGCCGTTGTTGATCAGATCAATGATCTCGTTGTCGGTGATCTGTGCCACCAGACCACGGGCCTGCAGCTCTTCGTACAAAGTCATAGAAACATCCTCCTGTTTTGTGGGGCAGAGGAAACAAAAACGCCCTCTGCCAAACATCAATTTGGCAGAGGGCGAGAAATCTTCGCGGTACCACCTCTGTTTGCCGCTTCCTCACAGAAACGACCTCACGAGTGCACACCCCAGAGTAGAGTGACACTCCTGCGTTTGTAACGCTCGCACGCGGCACAGCCTACTAGCTCAGACAGCATTCAGCCTGCAGCTCCGGGAGGTATTCGCCTGCTGTTCTGCGGCCCCTTGCACCAACCGGGGTTTCTCTGGACAGAACACTTCAGGGTACTTATTCCCTTCATCGCCATTAACAAAACTTACTTTATCACAAGAACACGGGCTTGTCAAGCCCCGGATTCCGACGGGAACGCTCCCCTGTTACTGGCGGCCGGTACCCAGCATTTCCCGCGCATTTGCCCGGGAAAGCTCGGTCACATGATCGCCGGAGATCAACCGGGCCAGTGCTTCCACGCGGCCCTCCGTATCCAGCGGGTGGATCTCGGTATAAGTGCGATCGTTCGTCACATTTTTCTGGATCAGCAGGTGGCAGTCAGCCAGTGCGGCGATCTGTGCCGTATGGGTGATGCACAGGATCTGATGTCCCTGTGCGCTCTGCCGCAGCACCTCACCGATCCGTCCGGCGGCCTTGCCGGAAACACCGCTGTCGATCTCATCGTAGATCACCGTGGGCACTGCATCCCGGTCTGCCAGCGCATTTTTGATGGCAAGGGTGATGCGGCTCAGCTCACCGCCGGAGGCAATGCGGGCCAGCGGTTTCGGGGCTTCACCGGCGTTCGTGGAGATGTAGAATTCCACGCTGTCCTGTCCGTGGCTTGCCAGCGGCCCACGGGCGTGGTGCAGCGTCATGCGCACACCCGGCATATTCAGGAACTGCAAGGTATCGGTAATGCGTGCATTCAGCTCGTCAAAGGCTTTCAGACGGGTCTGGGTCAAGGCCTCCGCCTTTTCGCGCGCCAGACCATACAGGCGCAGCTTTTCCGCCTGCAGTTGATCGTGCCGCTGCTCCGAGAACTGGATCTGTTCCAGTTCCTCCCGTGCTTTCTGCCCGAAGGCAATGATGTCCTCCACCGTATCACCGTACTTGCGTTTGAGACGGTACAACAGATCCAGCCGCTGTTCGATCTCATCCAGCTCGGCGTCGTTCGTGTCGTAGGCATCCAGCCGGTCGATCAGCTCTGCCGCTGCGTCCTTGGCCGAATAGTACAGGTCCATCAGCGTGCCGGATACCCCGGAAAGTGACTCGTCCAGCTGGGCGGCCGTATCCATGGCGTTGGATGCTTCACCCAGCAGATCCACTGCGCCGGGGGTGTCATCGTCCCCGGACAGCAGCGCATGGGCCTTTGCCACCCGGTCCCGGATGGTGGACGCGTTGGCCAGCACCTTGCGGCGGCTTTCCAGTGTCTGCTCCTCGCCGGCGGTCAGTCCGGCTTCTTCGATTTCCTGGACCTGATAGGTCAGCAGGTCGATCCGTCGCTGCTTTTCCGCCTCGTCGGTGATCATGGCGTCCAGTTCCTTCTTGACCTTGACCAGGCTCCGGTACAGCACATAATACTCCTGATAGAGTTTGGCGTTCTGCGCATAATCGTCCAGAATGCTCAGATGGTGTGCCGGATTCAGCAGTCCCACCGAGTCGTGCTGGCCATTGATATTGATCAGACCTCCGCACAGCTCCCGCAGCACAGCCGCCGTGGTGGGCATGCCGTTGATCCGGCAGCTGCTCTTTCCTTCGGCGGTGATCTCACGGCTCAGAAGCAGCTCTGCCGAGCGCTCATAACCGGCCGCTTCCAGTTTGTCCAGTACCACATCCGGGATCTGCGCAAAAGACGCACGGATCACCGCTTTGGACGCACCTGTGCGCACAAGATCCTTGGAAGTCCGATTGCCCAGGATCGCATTGATGGAGTCGATCAGAATGGACTTGCCCGCACCAGTCTCACCGGTGAGGACGTTCAGCCCCGGCTGAAAATGAACTTCTGCCTTCTGGATGACCGCGACATTTTCAATTTGCAGGCAGCTTAACATGGTTTATCGTCTCTCCCGCGTTTGTTTTACCCGATGTGCCGGGTCAGTTCCGTGCAGATGGTCTTGGCGTCCCGCTCGGAGCGGGCAACGATCAGAAAAGTGTCATCACCCGAAAGGGTGCCGACCACGTTTTTCCACTGCAATGCGTCAAATACCTCACAGGCTGCATTGGCCATGCCGGAATAGCACTTGACCAGCACCACATGGCCTGCATAGTCCACCCCCAGCACCGACTCATGAAAGATCGTCTCAAACCGGCCCTGGGTCTTGGGGTTAAAGCTCTCGTTCCGGCTGGAAACATAGCGGTAGCCCTCTGCAGTGGCAGCCTTGACCAGGCACAGCTCCCGGATATCCCGCGAGATCGTGGCCTGAGTCACATCAAACCCTTCCTTGCGCAGATAGTCCAGCAGCACTTCCTGCCGACTGATCGGATGCTCCTGCACAAGACGGAGAATGGTCTGCAAGCGGTCTCCCTTACTTTTTGCTTCTTCTTTGCGGACATGTGCCATAGTTCGTCGTATCTCCTTTTATCGTCTGCTGCGCAATTTCTGGTCGATGGCCTGGAACTGATCCGCCTTGCTGAAGGTGATCAGCTGCACCACCTGATCCGAAAGCCGGATTTCTGCCGTTGCACCCGCCTTGAGCGGAAATCCTGCTGCACCGTCACAGCTGATGAACACCTCGCCGTCGGCCACTTGACCGACGCAGATGTTCAGCTTGCGTTCCTGCGCAAACACCATGGCCGGACTGGCAAGACTGTGGGGACAGATCGGCGTGACGACCACGCCTTTGGTCTGCGAATCCAGAATGGGCCCGCCTGCGGCCATCGAATACGCAGTAGAGCCGGTCGGCGTCGCAACGATCACACCATCGCCCCGGTAATGCTCCACCAGAATGTCATCGCAGTAAATGCTGAAATCAATGGCCTGCTGCAGGCGGCCTTTTGTCACGACAACGTCGTTCAGTGCATGGCCTTCCCAGCCGTCATGGCCCAGAACATGGGCGTAGAGCAGCATCCGGTTGTCCAGCTGGAACTCGCCCCGCGCCACGGCAGGCAGCTTGCTTTCCATCTCGCTGACCTCGCAGGTAGCCAGAAAACCGCAGCGGCCCAGGTTGATGCCCAGGATCGGCTTTGCATGCTTGAGCGAAAGATTCGCCTCATGCAGGATCGTTCCGTCTCCGCCGATGGTCAGGATCACGTCCGTACGTTCCAGACACTGTTCCAGCGGCAGATATACAACGCCGGCCGCATTGCAGACCGTGCGCAGATCCTCGCACATCAGCACCGATGCACCATGATTCTGCAGGATCTGCGCTGCACGCAGAGCGACCTCACTGGCCGAGATCTTTCCGGGGTTCGGAGAAATGTAAACCGTCATGCCGAAGCCTCCTGTTTTGGTTCTGTATCCGTATCGTTCAGCGGTCCAGCGTGGAATGGCTTGCAGCCACGACCTGTTCGGCGGCCGCATCGTCCAGCACGCAGGGCTCCTCGCTCTTCTGCACGAACATCAGATATTCGATGTTGCCTTCCGGACCTTTCACCGGGCTGAAATCCAGCCCGCGCACAGCAAATCCGTTGGCAGCCGCATAGCCCATGGCATTGTGCAGCACTTCGCGGTGGGTGGCGGGGTCACGCACCACGCCGTTCTTGCCCACTTTTTCGCGCCCGGCTTCAAACTGCGGCTTGACCAGACAGACGCCCATGGCGTCCGGCGTGGTGATGGCCTGTGCCACCGGAAAAATATGATGCAGCGAGATAAAGGAAACGTCCACGCTGAAGAACTCGATCGGTTCATCCAGAGCCTCCGGCGTAACGTTGCGGATGTTGGTGCGCTCCATGTTGATCACGCGCTCATCGGTGCGCAGTTTCCAGGCCAGCTGGCCGTAGCCCACATCCACTGCGTAGACCTTGACCGCACCGTTCTGCAGCATGCAGTCGGTAAACCCGCCGGTCGATGCACCAATGTCCATGCACACCTTGCCCTTGGGCGTCAGCGGAAAACACTGCATGGCTTTTTCCAGCTTCAGGCCGCCGCGGCTGACATAACCGATGTCGTGCCCGCGCACCTCCACCTTGGCATCTTCCTTGATCATCTCACCAGCCTTGTCCACCTTCTGTTCGTTGACAAACACCACACCGGACATGATCATGGCCTTGGCGCGTTCACGGCTCTGGATCAGACCATGCTGAACCAGATATTGATCCAACCGAATTTTCACGATACGTTTTCTCCTTTCATCCAGGCATCCATCACCTGCTGTGCAAGGGTGTCGGCATCCAGCCCGGTGACCTGCTTGATCTGCGGGACGGTTGCATGGGGCAGGTTGGCCGTATGCACAGCAGCGTGCAGGAAGGTTCCATTCCAGCCCGCCTGCTGCAGACAATAGGCCAGATGCTCCCCGATGCTGCCCCATTCCACACATTCTTCTGCAAATAGCACGATTTTATAATCCTTCACAGCTTCGATCATTTTTTCTGTAAAGGGGAACAGCTTTACAAGTTTAAGTGCGTCGCAATTAATACGATGCTCCGTAAGTTTTTCACATGCAGTCAGAATATCATCCATTTCGTCCGCATAGCTGATCAACACCGCCTGGGCGCCCTCGGTTCTGTGCAGGAAATCATAGTCCTGCCCGCTGCAGCCATACTGCGCCAGACGGGCATTTTCCCCACCCCGCGGATAACGGATCGCACGGGGGCCTCTGCAGCCGTCCTTCAGCAGCTCGTGCAGCCAATAGGTCAGCTCCGCATAATTGGAAGGTGCATAGAGCGGCATACCGATCTGGCTCAGGAAAGCCGGGTCGTAAACGCCCTGATGCGTTTCTCCGTCTGCCGGAACAAAACCCGCGCGGTCAATGGCGAACACGACGTTCTCCTGCAGCAGGTTCACATCGTGCAGGATCTGATCGTAAGAGCGCTGCAGGAAGGTGGAGTAAATGCACACCACCGGCAGCATGCCCTGACTGGCCAGACCTGCCGCAAAGGTCACGGCGTGCTGCTCTGCCATGCCCACGTCAAAGAACCGCTCCGGCGCACTGTGCGAAAAGAACTGCAGCCCGGTGCCATATTTCATGGCCGCGGTAATGGCGCAGATGCGGCTGTTCTGGGCCGCTTCCCGCGCAAGCGCCTGCCCGAAGGTCGTCGAAAACGATTCCTTGGGAGCCACCTCCGGGTCGGGCATCCCGTCCGGGTCAAAGGCCGATACCCCGTGGTAGTTGCCCGGGTTCATCTCGGCCGGCTGATATCCTTTGCCCTTTTTGGTCACAACATGCAGAAAGTGCGGGCCGGGCCGCTGGCTGATGGTGCGCAGGGTCCGCTCCAGTTCTTCCTCATTGTGACCATCCACCGGCCCAATGTACTGGAACCCCATGTCCTCAAACATGGTCGAGTGGTACATTGCCCGTCGGAGCAATGTTTTACCCTCGGTCAGGGCTTTTTTCAGCGGGGTGCCCACCACCGGGACACTGTCGAGGAAGCTCCGCACATTGTCCTTGGCGTCAAAATATGCAGTCGTCGTGCGCAGGTGGGTCAGATACCGCGCCAGCGCGCCCACATTGTGGGAAATGGACATCTTGTTGTCATTCAGGATCACGAGCAGATTGTCCAGGGAGCCGATGTTGTTCATGCCCTCGTAGACCATGCCGCCCGTAAAGGCACCATCGCCGATGACCGCAACCACCCAGCCCGGCTCATGCCGGATCTTCTTGGCCCAGGCCATGCCGATGGACAGCGAAAGCGCTGTGTTGCCGTGCCCCGCAATAAAGGCATCGTGCTCGCTCTCATTCGGGTTCGGAAAGCCGGAAATGCCATCCAGCTGGCGCAGTTTTGCAAAGCCGCTGCGTCGGCCGGTGAGCAGTTTGTGCGTATAGCACTGATGCCCCACGTCAAAAACGATTTTGTCCATTGGCGTCGTCATCACCCGGTGCAGGGCTACCGTCAGCTCCACTGCGCCGAGGTTGGACGCCAAATGACCGCCTGTGCGGGAGATATTCCGCAGCAAAAACTGACGGATCTCCGCACAGAGCTTGTTTACCTGTTCTTTGTCCAGATTTTTCAGATCGCTGGGTTGATCAATGTTGTCCAGCAGCAACGATTCCATAACCAAATCACACGTCCTTCATGCAATGTTTCCTACCCTGCTGGCACGTCTCACAGACCCAGCGGGTACAGCAGGCCGACCACAAGGCCCACCAGAAAGCCAGCGACCACCTGCAGCGGAGTATGGCCGACCATTTCCTTCAGATGCATGTTCTGCAGGAACGGGGCGTTCTTTTCGCTGACCTCGATCCACTGGTCGATCATCTGGTTCAGCACCTTTGCCTGCTCGCCGGTCTCATGGCGCACGCCCATGGCGTCGTGCATGGTGATGATGGCCACCACACAGGCCACTGCAAAAATGGCAGAGTCAATGCCCTCACACCGTGCCGTGGCAATGACCATTGCGCAGACGGTGGCGCTGTGGGCGCTGGGCATACCGCCGTCGCCCCACATGCGCTCCAGCTGGAATTTGCCCAGCAGGATGAAGTTGATCAGGGTCTTGAGCACCTGCGCCACGAACCATGCCAGGAGCGACACGGTCAGGATGCGGTTGAATGAAAGGATCTCATAAATGAACTGCATAGCGTTTCCTTTTGCTTTCCCGGACGATGATCCGTTTTAGTGTTTGCGTGTCAGGAGCTGCTGCGCAAGCTGCTCCAGGAAGGCCGATTTTTCGCCGAATGTTTCGCGCAGAGCGCTGCAGGTCTTTTCGTTTACGCGCTGTGCAAGAGCCATTGCGCCCTCCACGCCATACAGCGTTGCAAACGTTGTTTTTCCGTTTTCACTGTCGCTGCCAATGGGCTTGCCCAGCTGTTCCGGCGTGCTGGTCACATCCAGCACATCGTCCACGATCTGGAACACCAGACCAATGCCGTAGGCGTATGCTTCCAGTGCTCGGCACTGGTCGGCGTCGGCACCAGCGGCAGCTGCCCCCATCTGGACGGCTGCGTTGATCAGAGCACCGGTCTTATTGCGGTGGATCAGCCGCAGCTGCTCCTCGGTCGCTGCCAGTGCTTCGTATTTCAGGTCCAGCTCCTGCCCATACACCATGCCGCGGCTGCCGGCACCAAGGCCCAGCGCCTTTGCGGCCTGCACACAGGCCTGCGGGCAAGCCGGTGCATTGGCGATTGCTTCAAAGGCTTCGGTCAGGAGCACATCTCCTGCCAGCATGGCCGTTGCCTCCCCGAATGCCTTGTGGCAGGAGGGGCGACCGCGCCGCAGGTCATCGTTGTCCATGCAGGGCAGATCATCGTGGATCAGCGAATAGCAGTGCAGCATTTCCACCGCAGCGCTGAAAGCTCTGGCCGTCTGCGGATCACCGCCCAGCATATCACAGACACTGAGCACCAGCACGGCCCGGATGCGTTTTCCGCCGCCCAGCAGGCTGTACCGCGCCGCACGGCATACCTCCGATTCCTCCGGAAGAAACTTTGCACAGGCGTCTTCCAGCGCGGCAGAAGCCTGCGACAGATACATCTGATATTGTGTTTTGTAATCCATCAGTTTTCCTCCCGCTGTTCCTGTATGGTCTGCGTGATCTTCGCGTCGATCTCCTCGATCTGGAGCGATGTTTTTTCCAGCGCAGTATGGCAGTATTCCATCAGAGATGCTGCCTCCGCATACAACTTGACGGCTTCTGCAAGAGTCGTCTGCTCGTCCTGCATTTTGGCCAGAATGGCATTCAGGCGCTCCATGCCCTCTTCATAGCTTTTGGGTGCTTTCATCAATTTCCTCCACGGCCTCCACCCGGCACTTTGCCCGGCGGGAAGCGCTGCGAATGTAGATGGTCTTGTCCGGCTCCAGTTGGTCTGCCGGAAGGATCTGTCCTCTGCCCGTGGTGATCATTGCATAGCCTCGGGCAAGGACCCGGTACGGGCTCAGAGAGGCTGTCAGTGCTGCGGCATGTTCCAACTGCATATTTGCAGCCTGCATCCGGCGCTGTATCTGGATCTGAAGCGTCTGCCCGGCCTGTTCCAGCTGGTCAAAATCCCTCTTCCAGATGTGATGCGCAGGCTTGCGTTCCAACGCTAAGTTGTATTGCTCCAGCTCATTATAGCACAACTTGAGCCGTTTTTGCATATTTTCAGAAATATTTTGTTGTAAATTTTGCAAAATATTCCATTGTTCTTCCCGGTCCGGCACCGCAAGCTCTGCCGCTGCCGAGGGCGTCGGGGCTCTCTGGTCTGCCACGAAGTCCAGGATCGTGTAGTCGATCTCGTGTCCAATGGCGCTGATCAGCGGTGTTTTGCAGGCAAAGGCTGCCCGCGCGATCACCTCAGCGTTGAACACCCACAGATCCTCCCGGCTTCCGCCGCCGCGGGCCACGATGATCACATCTGCCCTGCCGCTGCGGTCCAGCGTCCGGATGGCCGCCGCGATCTGCGGAGCCGCTTCAAACCCCTGCACCATGACCGGGCAGAGCAGCAGCCGGATACCCGGCCAGCGGCGGCTGATCACATTGCGGATGTCCTGTAAAGCCGCGCCGGTCTTGCTGGTCACCAGCCCAATGCATCGGGGATATTGCGGCAGCGGCTTTTTGTGTGCCGCATCAAACAGGCCCTCCTGTTCCAGCCGGGCCTTGAGCTGCTCCAATGCCAGCTGTGCTGCGCCGATTCCGTCCGGGAACATCTCATTGACATACAACTGGAATGCGCCATCCCGCTCATAGAGCGTTGCACGGCAGCGCACGACCACACGCATCCCCTCTTCCGGACGGAACGCAAGCCGCCGCGCATCTGAGCGGAACATCACCGCTTTTACGCTGGCCTGCTCATCCCGCAGGGTGAAATAGCAATGCCCGCTGCGCGCGTTCTGCACAAAATTTGCCACCTCGCCGCGCAATGCCAGATCAAACAATCGGTCGTTTGCATCAAAAAGAGATTTGACATAGCGGTTCAGCGCCGAAACCGTGATTACTTCAGCCATAAACCGGCCTCCCGTGCCGCAAGAATGGACACGCCAATGGCATTGTCACTGGAATACTGTCCCGGCACAAAATACACCTGAGGCAGGCGTTTCTGCACCCATTGGCGGATCACATCGCTGCTCATCACGCCGCCGGCGCATACCACCGGCAGACCCGGGTATTCCTTCTGCGCAGCCTTTGTCATTTTGACCACCGTATCGGCCACACAGAGCAGGCAGTACTTGCACACATATTCCGGGCTTTTGCCCGCAGCAAGCAGGGCATTGCACTGGTTTTCCAGGCCGGAAAGGCTGCACTGCATGCCCCTCACGCTAGATTTCGGCCGGATTTCTTCCGGGCACGCTGCAGCAAGGCGAGACACCTCTGCACCCGCCGGGAAGGCAAACCCGAGCTTGACGCCCACGCGGTCCACAGCCTGTCCGGCGTAAAGGTCCGTGCTCGTGCCAAGTTGGGTGATCGTGCGTACCTCATCACACAGCAGCAGATCCGTCGTGCCGCCGGAAATATGAAACAGCAGTACTTTCTGCGTAAAAAGGTCTGCGCCGCGGGCTGCAAACAGCGCCGCAGCGGCATGGCCCTGCTGGTGGGTCGTATAAATCAGCGGGATGCTCCGCGCCGCTGCAAATGCCGTCGCCGCGTTCACACCGGCCAGAAAGCACGGCATATAACTGCCCTCTGCCGGGCGCGGCTTCTGGGAGACACCCACAGCGTCGATGCGGGTCAGATCAAACTCCTGCGCAAGCTCGTGCAGCATTTCCGGCAGTGCCGTGGTGTGGTGGAACAGTGCATCGCTCTGCCGCAGGCCCAGCTGCCCGGGTTTGACCGGAAGAAACCGCTTTTTTGCACAAACAACCTCTCCGGCTGTATCAAAAACTGCCAGAGAGGTTGCATAGTTGCTTGTATCGACCCCGAGCGTATAACGGCTCACTGTTCAGCCGGCTCCACAGCGGCTTCTTCATTCAGGCCGTGATCCCGTGCCACTGCGCCGAGCAGGCCGTTCACAAACTGATAGTCCTCATCGGCACCATACTTTTTGGTCAGCTCCACTGCCTCGTTGATGGCAACGCCGGGCTTGTTCTCGCCGCCGAACAGCATCTCTGCAATGGCCAGGCGCAGCACGGTCAGACTGACGCGCGGCAGACGTTCCATGGTCCAATTGCGCAGATGAGCACGGATCTCGTCATCCACCTCTGCGGAATGGTCGTAATAAGCATTCAGCAGCAGCTTGCTGAAGCCATCCACCGGGTGCTCTTCGTCGTTTTCCGCATGGTTGGTCAGAGCCTCTGCCAGCGGGACGTCGCCAAAGGTCTGCGAAAATGCCAGCAAAAATGCATTCTCGCGAGCTTCTCTACGGGGCAAAATGTTTTCCATAATATTCCTTTCATAACAGGAGCTCTCCCCGCCGGGAAACCCCGGCAGAGAGAACACGTTCTATCCATTCTTTTGTACGGCTGCAAGTGCTCTTACTGCTCCGCAGCAAGACCCGCGATCACCAGATTCACACGGCTCACCGTGACACTGGTCATGTTCTGCACGGCCGACTTGACATTTTCCTGCACCTTTTCCGCCACTGCAGGGATGCGTGCGCCGGACGCCATGATCAGATGCAGCGTAAGCTCTGCCGTGCCGTCGCGCATTTCCACGGCCACCGGCGGCTGGATGCTGGCTTCCAGCAGATCCTTCAGCTTTTTGTTCTGGGTCCCGCAGGAAACTTCTGCCACGCCTTCCACTTCCAGCGCAGCGCACCGTGCGATCTTTGCAATGACTTCGGTCGAAATCTGAAGGCTGCCGCCCTGAAGATCCATATTCTGTAAATCCATTGTGCTGTCCTCCATTGAAAAGCAGCAGAACTGCCGCTTTTTTTCGGTTCAAAACGGCTTTGCAGCTGCCGCCGCCGAATGGCCGGGCAGCACGCCGTTCCTGTTTTCTGATGGTGTTATTATACCATCAATGCGGGGTTGATTTCAATACTTGTTTGGAAAACTCTGTCGGACCACACAATGGGTTCTTTTTCCAGCCCGATTCCTTCCGGTCGGAGGGAAACACTTTTTATTTTACTTCCACCACCGTGATGTTCTGGGCCGTCACACTGCTCTTGCTGAGCACGACGTCCCGGATCTGCGCCACCTGCGCCGCCGTCAGCGGGTCACCGGATGTCATGACGGTCAGATCGGCGCGGCCGGACTGCAGAAAGCACAGGCAGTCCGCAAAGCCCTTGGCTTTGATGAGGGTCTCGATCTCATTTTCGGCGTGCAGATCTTCCAACCCAGCTGTCAGCTGGGCGGTGCAGTCCTTCTTTTCCTCCGCAGAGAGCGAAGAGGACTTCATGGTTTTTTGCAGGGTGTCCATGGCTTCATCGTGCGCCTTTTCCCGTTTCAGGCGTGCCTCTTCAAAGAACTTTGCGCCGCTGTCGCTTGCCACGCTGACCAGCTGTGCTTCCCCGTAGTTTTTGTTCGCGGCCGACACTGTTTCGGCTTCCGTGGGCAGGCCGTCCAGGACCGTGTCCGACTGCACAGGCTCGGCCGAAACGACCTGGGCTTCCTCGTCCGCTGCAATGCCGGTATCGGTGCGGGCATACTGCCAGTTCAGATAAACGGCAATGACAAGGGCAGCGGCCAGCGTAAGCGCGGTCACCCGCCGGGTATTTCTGGAAAGTGCTCTCATCTTGAATCCTCCTTGTTCTGGGTCAGATCATGGCTTGCGCTGTTCCACACAGATCCGGTTGGATGGCAGATCCAGCAGCGCTCCCACCATCTCCGTGATGCGTGCTGCCACGCGGACATCTCCCCCGCCGTCGCACAGCACGGCTACGCCGCGGATCTGCGGCTGATAGATCGTCTCTGCCAGGGCGGAGCCATCTTCCAGCAGAACATGCGTCTGCTGTTCCTGCATCTGCCCGGACTGCGTATCCAGTGCATAGATCGTTTCCTCCCCCGTTTCCAGTGTGAGCATCACCGTCGTCTTTCCCGCTCCGTCCATCTGAGCGATCAGTGTTTCAAGCCGGTTTTCCAGCTGGGTCTGATACGCGGCGATTTCCTGTGGGGCTGTGCTGGCGGCAGCAGACTTCGTCCCGGTCGGCATCAACTCCGACAGCAGCAACAGCAGCATGGCCACCCCGCCAATGAGCACCGCAAGTCTTGTGCGCCCCTGCGGGCCTTTGCATCCCTGAAGAACAGTTGTGATCGTTGCTTTTTTCATGGTTCCGCCTCTTCCGCTGCGGTGACAGCGTCGGTGCTAAGTTCTTTTTGCAGAAACTGCACAAGCTGTGTCTGCACCTGTGCCGGGCTGTCCGGCGGCATCCACAGGATCGCGCGAGCTGCGCGGATGCCGTCCGGCGTCTGTTCCAATTCCGTTTCCACCCGGACCGGGATGCCTGTCTGTGCCTCGCATTCCGCTGCCAACATCTCATTCAAGCGCTTCGCCGCCTCCGTGAGGATCGTGGTTTCCACGCCCTCGATGGAGGCAGATGCCTGCACCGGCTGAAGCCACTGTGCGGTCCGTGCAGGCAGTGCAGAAGTTGCACGGAGCAGAACTGTTAGAATATATAGCCCCGCAACCACTTTTATGCATCGGCGCGCCCAGCCTGCTTCCACCAGCTGCACTAGCAGCTCCGTGCAGACACATGCAAGGCAGAATGCCGTTACGACCCGCATTTCACCCTCCGTTCATCATTGTCATCAACGCGACACCGACCATTGTCAGCGAAAAGAACAGTGCTGTGACCGCCGCCATGCACCGGACCGCCTCCGTCAGACAGGCAAACAGCGCCCGGCACCGGTCGATACCGGCAAAGCTGCACAGAAGCCTGCACCCGGACAGAACTGCCAGGTGGAACAACAGTCCCAGATACAGCGGAACAAATTCCGCGCCAAGGATCACCAGTGCCGCGATTCCAAGAGAGCTTTTGAGCAGCTGCAGCCCGGCCAATACGGTATCGGCCGCACCGCTCAACGCCTGCCCGATCACCGGGACACTGCCCGTCAGCACCTGGCCCAGACGGGATGTCGTGTGGTCCAATTGCAGTGTGATCACTCGCTGTACGCCAAGCAGAAGCGCAAACAGTTTTCCACCCGCCGAAATGCTTTTTCGCAGCAGCTGCCCGCTCATCCTGCAGGCTTCCGGGAGACCCGTCTGCGTGTGAATGCAGCAGGCCATGCTGATGGCCAGATAGCTTTGCAGCAGCGGCCGGATGCACAGCGCGATCCCCTGTGCCAGCAGAGCCAGCACGCTCAGCAGAAATCCGCTGGCCACCGCTCCGGCGTTTCCCTCTCCACCTGCCGTCAGGACTGCGCCGCACACCGGCAGAAATCCCGTGAGGAACAGCCGCCAGCTGTCCATGCGTTCACCGATAGACTGTGCCAGTGTCAGCAGATCACCCCAGATGAGCACCCCGCAGCCACCGGCTGCCGCAAGGTCCAGCAAGGTACCGTCCGCTGCATCGCCAACGAGAAATGACAAAGCTGTGAGCAGCAGCAGAAACAGCAAAAGATCTGCGTAGCTGTGCAGAGTATCGACCAGAAGCTGCACGGGTGAACCCGGCAGCAGGCTCAGCAATGCCGACACCGGGTCCCGGGCAAAATCCGCTGCACCCTGTGCACTTTGGGTCAGGTAGGGCTGCCACAATTCCCGGCCGGGCAGGCTTTCCAGTGCGAAAGCCCGCACCGTTCCAAAAGGCATTGCGGCCAGAAACACCAACCCTGCCAGAAACCCCCGGTATTTTTTGCCGCTCATCCTGCCAGCCCCCAGATCCGTTGACACACTTCTTCCAGCAGTGGGAACACTGCCGCCAGCACCAGACAGCGGCCCGCAAGCCCTGCACACCAGCCAAGTGCCTCGGCTCCGCTCTCCTTGCAGAGGGTGCGGGTATAGTCGGCAAGCAACAGAATGCCCGTGCTGCGCAGCAGGCATTGGAACGCCTGCTTGTCCGTTTGCTGTCCCAGCAGCGCGACACCCTCCAGAACACTGCGGAAGGTGCCGCCCAGCCGCACCAGCAGAAGGACGATCGCTCCCAGTGAAAGCAGGAGCGCATAGGCCGGAAGCTCCTTTTGCAAAAGTGCATGCATCGCTGCCAGCACTGCCACCAGCCCCAGCGTGACCCAGGCGGAACTCACAGCGAAAACAGCGCCTTGATGGTAACAAACAGGGTGCTGATCTGCTTGACCAGAATGGACAGGACCACCACAAGGCCGGCAAGGGTCGTCATCATGGCCTGATCCTCCCGCCCGGAGCGGATCAAGAGCTGATTGAGCACCGCCACAATGATGCCGATGGCTGCAATTTTGAACACCAGATCAATTTCCATCTGCGTTGTTTCCTCCAAGATTTCCGAATTCAGATGAGCAGCAGTGCCATTGCCATCCCGGCTGCAAGGCCCAGTTTGCGGGGCAGACCGGCCTGCCGCCGGGCAGCGTGTTCTGCCGTTTGCTGCAAAGCCTGCAGGCGGGCCCGGTAGTAGTCCAGCTGTTCGCACTCCTGCTGCGCTTCCGCACGGCCAAGGCCGGACATGCACGTCCGGAAGCACTGCTGTTCTTCCCGCGTCAGGCCCTCCGGCGGTGGGGCCTCCTGTAAGCAGCGGGCGCCGGATTCCAGTATGCCTTCCCGGCAGAGCTCTGCGTAAAGCTGCTGCAGGTCTGCCCGGCGGAACGCGACCTCCTGCCGGATGCGTTCCAGAAGCGCAAGGCATCTCTGCAATGCAGCAAGGTGCTGTACCGTACGGGCCTGTATGGCATCCCCGGCCAGCCAGCCGCACAACGGCAACAGCAGAGCACCCAGAATGTGCAGCATCATAGCAGCGGAAGCTGCCGGATCTCCCGGATCCGGCCCGGTGCACAGCGTCCTTCCAGCAGGACAAGAAACCGCAGTGCTCCCTGCTGCTGTAAAACCCGCACCTGCGGCCTTTGCAGAGCGTCCTCCAGCGTGGCGGCATGGACGCTGGCCACAAACTCCACCCCGCTGAAAAAGCCCTGTTCCAGTGCGGCGACCTCGGTCAGGTCCCCCAGCTCGTCCAGCAGGATCACCTGCGGGGCCAGCGTCCGCAGCGCCATCTGGACCGCACGGCCTTTGGGCAGGCCGCTGATGCAGTCAAGGGCATCGCCATTCTGCCGCTCCGGCGGAAAAAGTTCCCCTCGCTCGTCGATCACAGCCACGGCCCGTTTCTGTGCAGCCAGTTCCCGGGCGATCTGCCGCAGAAGGGTGGTCTTGCCGCTGTCCGGTTCTCCCACCAGCAGTGCCCCGATGAAATGTCCCTGCAAAAGGGTGCACAGCTCCGCCGGAAGTTCCGTACAAATTGGACGCGCAATGCGGAAATTCAGCGACAAAAGACGCTGCAGCACAACATCCTCCGGGCCGCGCAATACGAACCGACCGCCCACCCCCACACGGCAGCCGGATGCCGTGGTCAGGTAGCCCTGCGCCAGTTCGGCCTGATGGGTATGTACTGAACCGCCGCAGAGCACATAAAGGATCTCGTCCATCTGCAGGGCATCCAGCGTCCTGCCGCGCAGGGTCTGTGGGCATTCCGGCAGCTCGTCCAACGTCGTCTGCTGCCCGGCAATGGACAGGCAAATTCCACAGCCTGTCCGCAGCCGCAGTTCGTGCACTTTTTCGGCGGTATTCTGCGGCAGCCGGGCCAGCGGCTGCGCCAGCCATGCAGGCAACAGACGGATCGCGCGGTAATACTCGTCCACAATGGGCACTTCCTTTCATCGAAACTTGTGTTACCAGTGTATGCAGCCCCTGCCCGCTTAGAACCGCACACAAACAAAAAAGCCCCTGCGGCCCGAAACGCCGCAGAGGCTATGCAAAATTGTAATTATTCTTCTTTGAGCAGATCAAGGAATTCGGCTTCGGTCAGCACCGGAACGCCCAACGCCTGCGCTTTGGTCAGCTTAGAACCAGCTGCTGTACCGGCGACCACATAGGAAGTCTTTTTGGAGACCGATCCGCTGGCCTTGCCGCCGTTTTTGACGATGAGGGCTTCTGCCTCGTTGCGGGAGAGTGTTTCCAGCGTACCGGTAACCACCAGCGTTTTACCGGCCAGCTTGTCGCCCTTGGGCTCGCCCTTCCACTGCATGTTGACCCCGGCATCTGCCAGACGGTGCACAAGGTCTGTGGTGCCTTCCTTCGCAAAGAATTCCACTACGCTCTGGGCCATCACACCGCCAAAGCCGTCGATCTCGCCGATGGCAGCGGCATCTGCTTCCCGGATGGCCTGCAACGAACCGAAATGTTCTGCCAGCAATGCCGCCGCCTTGTCGCCGATGTTGCGAATGCCAAAGCCAAACAGCAGCTTGTCCAGATTGTTCTCTTTTGAGCGCTGGATGGCGTTCAGCAGATTGTCCGCGCTTTTCTCCTTGAATTTGTCCAGCGTCAGCAGCTGTTCCCGGCTAAGCGCATAGATGTCTGCCGCCGAATGCACCATGCCTTTCTCCACCAGCTGCGTTGCCACAGCCGTGCCCAGACCGTCGATGTCCATGGCATCCCGGGACGCAAAATGAATGATGTTGCGCAAAGCCTGTGCCGGACACTCCGGGTTCACACAGCGCAGCGCTGCCTCGTCCTCCAGATGCACCACCGGTGCGCCGCAGGACGGACAAACCGTCGGCATCTCGTAGGGCTGAGCGTCCTCGGCGCGGCGGGTGACCCCGATCACTTCCGGGATGATATCGCCGGCCTTGCGCACCTGAATAGTGTCACCGATGCACAGACCAAATTGCCGGATAAAGTCCTCATTATGGAGGGTGGCGCGCGCCACGGTCGTGCCGGCCAGAAAGACCGGATCAAAGCAGGCCGTGGGGGTCAGGACACCGGTGCGGCCCACAGCCACCTCGATGCTGCGCAGGGTGGTTTCCTTGACCTCCGGCGGGTACTTGAAGGCGATGGCCCAGCGCGGGAATTTGTTGGTGGAACCCATCTGTTCCCGCTGGGCAAAATCGTTTACCTTGATGACCGCACCGTCCATATCAAAATCCAGCTTGGAACGGTTCTGCCCGATCTGCTCGATCTCTGCAATGGCCTGCTCAATGTCGTGTACCACATGGTAGCGCGGCGAGACCGGCAGACCAAGGCTCTTGAGGTAGTCCAGACTGTCCGAATGGCGGGTCAGTTCCTTCCCGCGGATCTGCTGGACGTTGAACACAAAAATGGACAGGCCGCGGCTTCCGGTGATCTTTGCATCCTTCTGGCGCAGGGATCCGGCCGCCGCATTGCGCGGGTTCTTAAACGGAGCGGCTCCCTGCAGTTCCTGCTCCGCGCACAGCTTCTGGAAAGCCTCGTGCGGCATATAGACCTCGCCGCGCACCTCCAGAAACTCCGGCGCATTTTTCAGCGTCTTGGGGATGCGTTTGATTGCCCGGACGTTCTGGGTCACATCCTCGCCTACCACGCCGTCGCCGCGGGTGGACGCCCGGACGAGTTCTCCGTTCTCATACTCCAGACTGCAGGAAAGGCCGTCGATCTTGATCTCGACCACATATTCCGGTTCGATGCCTGCATCCCGTACGCGGCGGTCAAAGTCGCGCAGCTCATCATACGAAAATGCATCCAACAAACTTTCCATCTTGACCGCATGGGTCACCTTGGTAAAGCGCCCGCTGGGAGTCCCGCCCACTTTCTGGGTCGGCGAAGTCGGCGTGATCAGCTGCGGGAACTGCGATTCCAACGCTTTCAGTTCCCGGGTCAATGCATCGTATTCAAAATCCTCCAGCTCCGGGGCATCCTGGTCATAATAGAGCCGGTTGTTCTTTTCAATGACAGCGCGCAGCTCCTCCACACGCTTCTGGGCCTGTTCCAGTTCCAAACAAATCACTCTCCTGCCGGGTGACCTGTGTCGGGAGACTGCTCCCACAGGACACCGTTTTTGTACGGTTCTAGTATACCACACCAAGCGGCACTCTGCAAAGCAAAGGGAAAAATACAAATCGTATTTTTCATACATGAAATCGGTACCATATCGTATTTGCGAGTTGATTTTAAGTCAATTCTGAAAGATACTCTCTGTTTATGCCATTAAAATTTTATCGAATTTACGTTAATATTCAGATTGATTCTTGCCGAATTCAAAGAAATTTCAATGCAGACGCTACGGTTCTCCCGGCAAAGTCAAAAGAAAAAGAGCCTGCACTTTCCGTGTGCAAGCTCTTCTCTCTATGCCGGTCCGGCTGTTCTGCGCTCGGCTTTTCCTTTAGCCGATCAGGGTTTGATAGAGCCGTTCCAGCACCTCAAACTGTGCATCGTCCACAGGCACAGTCACGAGAAACTCCATCTTTTCCTTCTCGTTTTTCGCGCTCAGATGCCAATGGTCTTTGCAACCATCGAAACGACGTGTGCAACACCATTATAACCCAACAAAAAAGGAGCCGCCCTCTCAGCCCAGCCAAGAGAACAGCTCCAGAAATGCAATGCAGAAAAATCAGATAGAAATGGTGTTGCAGACGTCGATCAGGACGGGGTCGAGGGTCTTCGTCAAAAATCGCCTGTCGTAAAATATCGCAGCAGTTCGTCATATTTTGCACATCTATCTATCACCACTCCATTTCCGTTCTATATTTTTATACGTCGATACGCGTTTGCCTGCTTTTCTGCAAAAAAGTTTCTTTTTAATCACCAATGGAGAAATGCTGCGGCTCAAAAAATAAAAGTCCCTGCAACTTTCGCTCACAGCTCCCACTCAGAGCCATAAACGATCGCTGCAGGGGCTTTCTTCATATTACCGGTCACTCCATTTTGAATTATATAGACAGTTCCTGCCTTCGGTGAGTGCCAGATGAATTACTTTCAGGCAGTGCAGAAGAGATATTCAGCGTTGGATACGTGTGTGAATCACATTTTCCACTCCTGCCCTGCCCGGAATATCATTTTTACTTCCCGCTCTTCATCTTAAGCCGGTCGTATTCTTTGTCGGCCGCAATAGCTTCCTTGGTGAAGGAATTGTTCTTCCACCAGGCCACAAGGGCAGCCACCACCGTAATGCCGCTGGTCACCAGCTGGTTCAGGGTCTCGCTCTCAATGGGGAGCGGGCTCTTGCCAATGGCACACAGCACCTGGTTCAGCAGAGCCAGAAGCAGGCAGGCAGTACGTGCGAGAGTACCGGCAGTGATGTTCATGTTCATACGTTGCTCCTTTCATGTTCATGTTCATATGCTTCGATATCTGACACCCGATGGTTCAGCACCTGAATGTCTCTCTGGATCACAGGGATCTTTTCGGCAAAGCCGTTGTGCTTGCGTACTTCGCGTGTCAGTTCTTCGATTTTGTATTCCATGACTGCATTCGATCTCGAATTTGCGATCAGGACGCCGATCAGGGTCACTACGCCGCTCAGGACTGCGGCGATGATCGTTTCCATCGGCGCTCACCCCTTCCAACGGCTCTTGTCTTTGCGCACATCCACGTGCACCCAGCCGTTCGCACGGCCAAGACCAGCCGGATAGAGCCCGATGCCGCCACGGTTCACCAGCAGCGTCTCCGCATAGGCCGCCACGTTTTCCGGGCTGATGCCGGTCACGCGGATGTCCGCCGCTTTGCCGTAACAGTGCTGGCTGTAGGTCGCACCGCCAACGGCCTTGTTGTGGTTTGCCGTGCGGAAGCCGCTCGTAATGGTCAGCGGCTTGTCAAAATGGACCCGGATCTTCTCCAACAGCTCCACCAGTTCGCTGTCAATGAATACCGGGTCGCTCCCGTCCTTGCAGCCGAACTCGCGGACTTTGAAGTGTTCCGAGAGCTTCTTGTTGCCGTTTTTCAAAATGGAATATGCTTCAATGCTCATTCTCTTCCCTGTCCCTTCCTTAAACGCCAAAGCAGACGATCATGCCGTAACTGTGGCTCGTGCCAAGGTTGTTACCGCGTCCCGTGTCTGCATTGCAGCAGCAGAAATAGCCGCTGTTGTTGTAATAGCGTGAGCGCGTCCACTGTGCGATGTTGGTATCCAGCGCGGAGATGTTTCCGCAATATTTGCTGCCGGATCTGAAGAACGCATACTGGCTCTGGTTGTCCTTCTCAGTCTCGTACGCATACCTGCGGCTGCCATTCAGCTCATACTCGCTTACCAACCAGAGATAGTCCTCGGTCGGGCTGATACCAAAGACGTTGTAGGTCGATTTTTTGCAGGCCCGCATCACGGCACGGAGGTCTGCTGGCAGAACAGACAGATAACTGCCCTCTGCAGGCCCCTGCGGCGTACTCTCGTTGCCCAGCACCGTGTTGCGGATATAACTCTTTTCCCAGCCTACTTCGCCGTCGTTCGAGAAGCGGTAGACACCCAGCGATGCCCACTTGCCGTTCACCCTGCCGCAGCCGAAATGGATGGTCGGGCCGATCTCGTACCTGGTGTTGTGGTTGATGCCCAGCACGACGATCTCCAGATCCGTGTCATACCGTGTGCCCTGAATCGTTCCCGCCACATGGATGTTCTTCGTGTCGCCTACTTTAAACCAGTTCGCACTCTGTCCGTGTACGCTGATCCAGTCGATGGCCTTCCACGAGAAATCGTTCAACGTGGGTTCCTTCATGGCCTCCATGTTGATGGAAACCGGCCCGGCTACCGTCGCGTTTACTTTCAGGTTGGAGAGGTCCGTGTACGAGCATGCTTCATCCGAGATGTCACCGCCGTTCATGGTCACTTTCGCCTGATGGAGGTACATGCCGGACGATGCCGTAGCTGTCAGTGTGAGCGGATATCCCGCCCGCACCCGCTTCGGTGCATTGTCCAGCGTCACATTCGTCAGCTCGTAGGTCGCATCGTACCAGACACCTTGCACCGCAGACGCTGTGATGACCACTGCGTCCGTCACATGCTCAATGTTCACCGTCGCCGAGAGCTTGTCCTCCGCAATGGTCACTGCCGAAGCGGTAATTTCGGTACCGCCCATCGTCACGGTCACGCTTGCCATGTCGTATTCGGTATTCGGCACGATCGTTGCCGTATAGGCCGATTCTTCCAGCACAGCCTCGTCCAGGTTATGGTTCCGGCAGTTCACAAGGTTGTTCGTCACACGGCAGACGCCGTAGTTCTGCACCCGCACGGCACACTCTGCGGTCAGCCCGCCCAGTTCCGCCCGGATCACGCAGCTTCCGTTCTTCTTGGCAGTGATTCGTCCATCCGCCCCGATCTCCACGATGCCGCTCGGGATGGCGTTCACGGTCATCTTGCGGTAAAAGGTGTCTGCCGGCACAACGCCCACCAGCAAGGTGAAGCTCATGCCCTTTTCCAGCGTCACCGACGTCCGGTTCAGGATCAGCTGGGTCACCGGGCGGCTTTCCATTTTCGGCTGGAGATTGTATTCCAGCGTGATGGTCGAGTTACCCTTCTGGCTCTTCCAACCGTTCACCCACAGGAGCCCTTTATAATAATGTAGGGGGTTGTCCTCCAGTGCCAGTTCCACACGCTTGCCCTGCAGGGCTTCCGTAATGGTGGTGTAGGCGGCCTCCCAATCAGTCCACCAGTCGTTTTCAACATAGAACTCGATTTTGCCGGTTCGGTTATCAAAGACAGGCTTGTGGGTCAGGCTCTGGCTGTAGTCCAGGTTTCCGCTTCGTCCGCCCACAGTCACAAACTTGGTTCGCTCAATGGGCGGGCTGATGACTGGTCGGCTGGAAGGAATCAGATGCCAGGCATCGTAGGTATTGATAAACGTGTCATCCACGCGGATGATCACACTGTGGTACATGTCTCATCCTCCGTTACGAATTCTTGATATAACCAATGGTGGACTGGATGGCATTCCAGGCTTTGCCGGCTGTTCCCACACCTGCGGCAAGGCTTGCCGTGATGTTCTCCGCCGTGTCGCCAAAGGTAAACTTCTTCTGGTCGAGTGCATTCAGCGGGATCACTTCTTTCGTGCAAAGCACCCAGTCGTCGATACCGTGGGGTTCGCTCTTCACCCGGGTCTTCTTCAGGAACGCCAGACGATCCACGTCCACACCAGCATCCACAAGGTCACCCGCGTTGATGTCAATACCGCCGGAGAGCCCGCTGTCCTGCTTGTCCAGTTCAGTCTGGGCAACTTTCGTCAGCGAGTTCGTGTCCGACTTCTTGCCATCCACTACGATGCATCGCTGGCTCAGACCGTACAGCTCAATGGATTTTTCGTTGTTGACGGTCACCTCAATTGGTTTTGTCTTCTCCCAGATCCACCAGCCGCTGGTCGTGTAACCGTATGCTTTCACCGAGTTCACGATGGAATAGGCCTTCATGTAGTACGAGATGTCCAGCAGGTTCGACCCAAATTCGATCGTCTGCTCGGTAATGTCCGGCACATCGCTCAAATAGTCGAGATAGCGGTAATACACCTTCACCCCGTTCTCCATTTTGATGACTTTCCGCAGGCGCAGAATGCCATCAAATTTGTCGGTCAGGCAGGTGGCTGCCGCATCCAGACAGGTGGTGTAGCTGGTCTCGTCCTTGTCGTCCTTTTTGTCGTCCGGCTTGGTCACCGTGACAGTACCTTTCAGGAAGCGCTTGCCCTCTGTCACAAACCGGCTGTCCGGGCATGTCGTGATAAGGTTCATCATCTCGTTCACCGTGTAGACCTTGTTCTCCACACGGCAGGGCATGTCCTGCAGGTAGTTCAGCTCACCGTCACAGTAGATCTCAAGGTTCAGGTCGTAGTCCGGCGTCATCTCGGTCACATAACCGCACCAGAGTTCCCGCCCGTCCTCTTCCACCGAGACGACTGCTTTCTTCAGCTGCAGTAATGCCCGCGCAGGGTTCGTGACGGGTACTTTAAAGGAAAAGCTGCCTGCGTCGTTCTTTTCCAGCGTCAGTTCCGGCTCCAGCACAAAGCGGTCATTTTCGTCCGCTGCATCGTGCAGCAGCTCTCGCTTCGTCCAGCAGTAGCCGTTACCTTTGCCCGCGATCGCGCCAACAAAAACACGGTATCCCGAGTCGATACTCTTGAAAAAGGTATAACTCTTCGATACCGTGTCGCTTCCGTCGGTCACCGTCACGGTCAGAACATGGTCTGCTTCCGCTTCCAGTCCGTCAAAGGTCTCTTTCAAGAGGTCAAACCAGCACTTCTGGTCAGAAAAGCCCGTAAACGTCCGGTGCACTGCACCGTCAATGCTTTCGGTCACTTCCAGCGAGTCGCCGTCCTCGTCCTTAATCTGATACAAGAGCTTGAAGGGGCTTCGCTTGGTCGTCACGCTGCCCGTACCAAAGTAGTTGCTCAGCAGCTGCGGCGCATGGTTCTTTCGCAGTAGTCCGTCTTCTCCCACCACACAGTCTGCCGAGACGCACAGACACACCATGACATAGTTGGCGCTGTTCATGGCCTTTGAGGTGTACGTCACCGTGCCCGTAGAGCCAACCGTGATGTAGTAAGCCTCGGTGTAATAGTCATCGCCATTCTTTGCTGTGTCCCAGGTCCAGTAACTCTGTCCCATCCGGTTTGACCAGATGCGGTAGCGCACCAGCTGGTCAATCACGCCCGTTGGCGTCGTGGAACTCGCCGAGAAGTTGAACTCGTTCAGCCCAGGCGCAAATACTTTGAAGCTCCCTGTGGAGCCAATTTTGACGGTCTCCACCAGATCTGCCACATCCCCGAGGTTCGGCAGATAGGTATTCGCATACCATTGGGCCAGAAGGCTCTCTGCATACGTATAGTCGGTCGTGCTGCTCAGATATCCGGATGCGTCGGTCGTCCAGGTTCGTTCGCCAAGGTTCGTGTCACGGATCAGCAGGGTCTTGCCGATTCCGTTGTCTGCAGAGCGGTAATCGTGCATTGCAACGATAAAATCCGTTGGCACGCCGTTCTCCGGCAGTTGGATCACGCTGCCCAGGGGCAGATCACCCATGCGTTTTACTGCCATGTTCTCACCTTGCCCTTCTTGCGGCCCGTGCGCCCAGACCGGCGTCGATCCAGCCAATGGTCGTTTTGCCGTCCACTACCACGCTCATGCCGTGGATGCTGTCCGCCACGCCGTCCATCCGTCCGCCCAGTGCGTTCACCGCGTTCAACAGGTCGGCATTGGACTGGGCTTTCACTCCATTTTGAAGTTCTGCCGCAGCATCCACCTGAGCCGCCAGACGTTTCGTTGTGCCGCCGTCCAGACTGACATTGTCAAAGGCCCGGTTGATGATGTCGGTGCTCTCGTCCACATCGGTCAGGTCCACTACCGGGCTGATGGTGGGCGTGTACTCGTATTCATCATCTGTCACCCGCTTGATGGCACCAACCGCAGCGATCGCAATATTCGTAGCATCGTCGGTCATGTCCTTGATGGCGTCGTCCACGGTGTCCTTGCCGTCGGTAATGCCGTCCGCAAAGTCCTTGTCAAGGTCAGAACCGGCGTCCTTTGCCGTGTCGGACTGCTTTTTGTCCTTTGCATGCTTGATGGCAATGGCCGCAATGCCGCCCAACAGCGCCAAAATGATGCCGCCCGCCAGAATAAACGGCCAGATCTCCGGCAGCAGCCCGATCAGACTGCTGAATGCCCCGCCAATGGTTCCAACCACGCCGGTTGCCACTTCAGAGATTCCGCCTGCTCCGGCCAGCAGTCCGATGATCTCACCGCCTGCGTTCTGCACGATGCCTACAATCTGTCCAAAGCCCTGCTGGAGCATCGGCACCGCGTTATCAAAGAGCTGCCCGACGCCTTCCAGCATCTTCTTGCCCTCGTTCGTGCTCATAAAGTCCAGCGCCGCTGTCACAGCGGACACTGCCGCACCTGCCCAGTCACCCTGCAGGGCCGAGACGATGGCCGAGGTAAACTCGGTGCCGATCTCGATGCCCTCGTCACTGAAGGCCGCGCCAAATGCGTTGGACAGGCCGGTCTTCACGTTTTCCGGCAGGTTCTGCGACGCCTTGTTCCATGCCTTGGTCAGACCCTCGCTCAGGGGTTTCCAGTTCTTCTGCACGGCATAGGCAAGTTTCACCACCATGGATTTGCCTTCATCTTCCAGATTAAAGGCCTCGGCCAGGTTGGATGCAAAGCCCAGGAAGGCGCTCTGCGAGGAGAGCAGGCTGCTTTCAGCATCGTTATAAGCATCCGTGCCCGGGGTGGCTTTCGCCAGTTCTTCCTGATACTTTGCGGTCTCCTTGAGCTGGAAGTTCATGTTCTTCAGCGCTGTTACCACGCCCAGAATGGACGTCGTCGTGCCCTGGAACTGCGCTTTCTTCGCCTGCTTGCTGTCCTTACCGTATTCCTCCACGGCAGACTTGTAGGCATCCTCCCGCTGAGAAAGGTCGCCGTCGCTGTACACCATGTTCAGGATGTCCATGCGGCTCTGCATCCGGCTCTGGGCAGTCGAAATGGCATCGATCTGTGCGTCGATCAGGTTCAGTTCCTGCTGTGCCAGATCATTTTGAAGTTCCTGCGCCTCAGTACGGGCGTCCAGCAGATTGTTCCAGGCTTCCATGGTGCGCATGTCTTCTTCGCCATACTGAGCCTTCAGGGTGTCATACTGCTCCTGCGCTTTGGCCAGCTTTTTCTCTTTGATGGCCAGTTCGGCGGTCATGTACTCGGTTTCCCGGTTGATCTTGTCCGTCTTAGTGGCCGTCTTGTCGTTCTGTGCTGTCCAAAGGCCGTATTCCTTCTCCAGCGTGTCCAAGTCGGTGTCATATCGCTTGGTCACGTCGTCGAACAGGCCCACATACTGCTCTGCTTTCAGGTCAGCCAGACTGGTCTTTTCCTGCAGCAGGTCCAGGTAGGCCTCCTTGGTCTCGGTCTTGTCCGCGCCCCAGCGTTTTGCCAGCTCGTCGTACTTCGCCTGTGCAATGGCCACCCGGTCGGTCTGGTGCTGGATGTCCGCCGCGGCATTCTCGGTCTTCTTTGCCAGCAGCTCGTCCACCGAGGCGCTGTACTGGTTTTCCTTCAGCCACAGGTCGTACTCTTCGTCTACCGTGTCCTTCAGGGTCTTGTTGGCCGCCAGCTGGGTCTTGTACTTCTCAGTAATCTGTTCAGCCACGGTCTTCTTCTTAGTGGAAGAAGAGGACTTTTTCTTTGTCTTACTCTTGCCTGTCTTCGTTCCGCCGGAATTGTTTGTGTCACTGCTGCCTATAAGCTGCCCCCACCAGTCTTCGTCGGTCGGCAGCTTTGTGTCACTGTTGGTATTTCCTTTCAGGCCACTCACAGCATCTTTTTCTTTACGAGGGTTCCAGTTGTCCGAAGCAGCCGAGACCGTCGTGCCCAGTCCATTCATGACGTTCTTTACGCCTTCCGAAACTTCGCCGCCGTGCCCGAACAGATTCCCGATCCAGTTCAGGAATCCGCTACCAAACCCTTGCGCTGCTTCCTCACCTTTGTCCTTGGCGGCATCCACAGCACCGTCCAGTCCGTCACTTACTGTGTCGTTCACCGTGTCCGTGGCAGAAGTCACGGCCTGCTGGCTCTCCTCGCTGCTGATGCCGTTTCCGAGGCCCAGCGAGATGAAAAAGCCCTTGATCGCAGCCAGGATCGACGGCGAATGGATTCCCCAGTAATCGCAGATCGCATCTTCGGCCGTAGTCGAAAGAGTCGTCGCGGCATTTGCCACGGCGCTCATGCCGCCCGGATCCTCGATGCCCTCAGCAAGGCCCATGGCCATGTAATAACCGATCTCATGGGTTTTCCAGCTGGGAGACTGAACCCCTGCGGCTTCTGCCGTCGCATCCACAGCTCCCTGCGCCATGTTGCCGGAAGCATCTTTGGATGCATCGGCGTTTTCTTCCACACCATTGGCCATTCCCTGTGCAAGATTTGTGCCAATATCCTCGCCGGTGCCGTTCATTTTGGCGATCCAGTCTTTTCCAATGCTGTCCAGATCCGTCCCGAACGGTGCAAGGAACGGCTCAGTCAGGCCATTGTTTAGCTTGCCAAAGGCTCGATCTTTTGAGAAAAAGGTGTCGATCCAGCTGCTGATGTCAAACGGATTATCAATGGTGATTTTTTCCTTGATCCATGCTTTGATGTTCGCCCACAGATCTTCGAGAGCCTTTTTAATGCCGCCGCCCTCACCGTTGCCGTCCCATGCCCAGCCGATCATATCAATGGCCACCTGGATCAACACTTTCATCAGTTCTTCCAGTGCCATGCCAATCGGCTGCGCGCAGGCAATGATCACGTTACACAATCCATTGATCAGCGAGATCAGAGCTTCTTCAATATCCGGCTCCGCCGAGATAATGGCCTGACAGATGGGTTTTGCAAACACCGCCAGCACCGAGAAAATGGCTGACGCAATACCGAGCTTGATCAGACCTCCCGCAAACGCACTGAAGGCCTTACCCAGATTGATAAGCGAGGCACTGAGAACGGCCATACCTGTTTCCATTGCAGGGTTTGTTCCGATCACGAGCAAAGCGCCAAGAATGCCTACCATTCCAAGAATTCCCGCAAAGGCTTCTCCTACGGTCAGGCTGGCAAGTCCTTTAAAGGCAGGTGTCAGGATCAGCAGCGCCGTTGCCAGCGCCAAACAAGATGCCGCAACCGACAGAACTCCGGTCGCAGCCGCAGGCAGAAGGGCTGCACCGCCTACCAGAACCAGCATGGCAAGCCCCACGGCGATAATCCCCTGTGCGATCTGCTGGAGAGAAAGGTTCGCCAGCATGCGGACGGCCGCTGCAACCCCGAGCAGTGCGCCGCTAAGCGCCAACATAGCACCCGATACAACCGCCGTTTCCGGGGCGTGTTTACTCAGCAGCCAGATTGCGGCCACAAGGCTTGCAAGAACAGCACCTGCAGCCATCATGCCTTTACCGAGATTTTTCATCAGGCTGAACGCCGCGATCACGCCGGTGAGTGCCACCATTGTTCCCGCCAGTGCACTGAGCGCTGCAGTCACTACGGCCAGCTTCCCGATCGTTGCCACGCTCTTTGCCAGCGCCACAAGGCCATTCCGCCCCGAAAGCCCCTCGGCCACGCCCAGAACCAGCACACAGCCGCTCAATGCCAGTGCGATGGTTTTCATACACTTCGTTGCCTGTTCCAGCTGCTCTCCCGGTACGTCTGCCAGCTTCGCCAGCGCGATCGCCACCAGATCCATGGCCCCAGCCACCAGGATAAAGCTCCCTGCTCCGGTGCTGGAAAACTTCAGTGCAAATTTGTTCACCACACTCAGGCTGCCGTTGGCCAGGCTCAGGGCCCCAATGCAGGCAGTCATCATCAGGGCAATGCTCGCCAGTGCGTTGAACCCCTGCTTCAATTCTGCCGGCTGCAGCTGTCCAAACTTCTTTACCACACTGTAAACGAGCTGCATGGAACCGCAGATTGCCACAACACCCAATGCCACCGATGCCAATGTCGCAAAGATCTTTGCAGTTGCAATGCCGGTCAGGTCCGTTCCCGCCAATGCCCGCATGGCAACGATCACACCAAACAGTCCTGCCAGAATACTGGTTAGCGCCTGTGCAGCCTTTTCCGGACTTTCTACCTTAGAGAGCAGATATACCGATCCTGCAATGATGCCGATGGAAATGGCCAGATTTTTTGCCAGAACACTCAGCAGGGTGGTGGTTTTTGCTTTCGTCCAGGCATCCACCGCCTTCCGCATGGAGTCCAGCAGGTTGCTCAGCGGGTCACCCAGCATACTGGCCAGGCTCTTTCCACTGGATGCAAGCATTCCGATGGCGTACGCCAGTGCGCCCACGTCCAACAGGCTCAGCAGCCGGTAAATGTCGATGCCCTTGAACTGGAAAAAGTCTTTGATGGCGTTCAGGCCGTTGGAGCAGGCAGTCGTGACCTTGCTCATCACACCGGCGATCGTTCCGCCAAAGTCCTTCATCACCGCCAAAATTCGTTCCGGCAGGCTTACCACTGTGTCCCGGATGGTCTCTACTGTCCCAAGATGGTCGGACTTGAACTTTTCCACCTGGCTGCCTGCACTCTGGAACGCGCCGAATGCCCCGTCAATCAGGGCACCTACCCCGTTGAAGGCCGTATACAGGATGCCGCCCAGAACGGTGACCGCCCCGCTCAGAACATCTGACAGCGAGACGCCTCCGATGCAAAAACGGTTCAGCGCACTACTCACGGTATCGATCACTGTTCCAAAAGCCTTGAACTGGCTCTTGGCCCGTTCGATGCTGCCGGTTTTCAGAAATGTTTTGAAGCCGTTCCACAATTCTCCGATAGGCTCCAGGATTCTCCCGATGGCGGCATCCAAAATGTAAAGCACATCGTCCAGGCTCTGCGCCTGTCCCAGTGCCTGATCCACAAAAGTCAGTACGTCACCCAAAGCCCCGGTCACATTCAGCAGCAGGTCTTTCACCGGGCTCAGCGCATTCAGAACGCCCTGGATTGCAAGCAGCGCGATCCGTCCGATGCTCCGCACTATTTTCAGCCCAACATCCAGCACACTGAACAGTCCTTTGAAGGTACGTTCCAGCATCTCAGCTGTGTCTGAGCTTATGGTAAAATTACTGGTCAGATTGTCAAAACCTTCCAGCATCTTGTAAAGCGAGCTTCCGTCCGAGCGGAACACCTCGTTGAACGCATTGCTGATGGGCTCCATCACGCTCTTGATGCCTTCCAGAATGTTCAGCACTCCGGCAAAAAAGTGTTCCCGACCACTCATCTGCCCCATCTTCTCTGCAAACTCATCCAGATTGATGGTTCCGTCTTCAATGGCACCGGCCAGATCCGAGTATTTCTGGATGATGGTCTCCACGTCTTTCCGGTCAATGTTCCGCTTGGCCAGTTCTGCATCGCTCAGTGCGTTCAGCCTCTCATATGATGCAAGGCCGCTCTCTACAAGGCTGAACAGCTCTTCCGCCGTCACTCCCGCATTTTCCAGTGCGCGGTTAAAGGTTCCAGCCTCTTCAATATCCTTGTCGGTCAGCCGTCCGCTGTCCACCAGCATCTTTTCCAGCATGTTACTGTAAGTATCGGAAACACCGCTCATGTCACCAGCGGTCATCAGCTGGTTCAGGCCGGAGTCAAAGGCCGTCCGGAGCCAGTCGTTCCGGGTATCTCCGCCAGCCGCGAAAATATCCCACAGGTCATTCGCCATGTCCGTCCAGAACTGCTTGGCCTCGTCATAACTGCCAAAGATGATCTCAAAGGTCTCCAGCCATTTTGAACCCACGGCTTCCTTTGTGGCATCGATTGCCTCGCTGAAGCTCTTTGCCTCCTGCGCCGCCTTAAAAGCCTTCACCGTTACTTCGTCATACTGGTCCGCCAGGCCTTCAATGGCGTCCGCTGTGTTTTTGTATAGCTTTTTGTCCACGGCGTCTTTTACCGCTTCCGTAAACTCGGCCAGTTTGCCAAAGGCGGTCTCCATCACTTCCTTATCCGCCCACTTCTTTGCAAGAGTGGTCTGAAAGGTGCCGACCGTCACGTCGCCTTCTTTGATCTTTCCCAGTTCCACACCGGTGGCAATGATCTGTTTCTTCAGCTCTGCAGTTGCAACGCCCGCCAGTTCCACGCTTTTCCAGTCCATCAGGTTCAGGTAGCCCTGGCTGTAGCTCTGGTTCAGGTTGTAGATCACGCGGCTGAACTCGCTGGCACCTTTTCCCGCATAGGCTGTGGCGTTTGCAATGCCCAGGATCATGGGGATCAGCTTGTCAATGTCACCACCTGCAGCAGTCAGCTGGCCCAGGGACTGCGTCATATCCGTAAAGCCGTAATTCGTCTCATCCGAGTACCACATCAGCTTGTCCAGATAGCCGTTCACCTTGTTGATGCTCTTGCCCGTAGCATTCACAATGGTTTGCACGCTGGCTGTTTTCTGTGCATACTTGTTCCAGCCCGCTGTGATGTTATCCACCGACAGGCTCTTCACCAGCTTCTGTCCAGCGTCAATGGCTTGGTTCGTGATCTTCACCAGCGCCGTCACGCCGATCACTTCCATGGCCGAGAACTTGCTGCTCAGGGCTTCCACCGCACTGCCGGCTTTATCAAAGTCCATATGCTCAGAGGCCTGCTCCACCTGCTCAAAGCCTTTCTGTGCGCCCTCGAACTGCAGGCTCTCGTTCAGCCGGTTCAGGCTGTTCAAGGTCTGCTGGACATTCTTTTCAAACTTTGCGTTGTCAAAGCGCATTTCCACAACGCGCTGGTCCACTTCCTGGCTCACTTCGTTACCTCCTTCCACAATTCATCCCGGATGGCATCAAACACCGGTTTCATGGCCGGGTTGATGTAGTCCACGCCCTGTACATACCCGCCGTTTCGGGTGCCGTGTCCGTATTGCAAAATCACCGCAATGGGCACACCGTCCACGATGTTCGCATTCTTCCAGCTCAGCACAGCCCCGGTCTTCTCCATTTTGATTTCGTAGCTCCAGCTGGCGGCGGTCTTTCCTGTCGCCTTCGGGGTAGCTTCTGCCAGCGCTTCCACGCCCTTCTGGCCGTACTTTTCCAGGATGGGCCGGATGCTTTTCTTCCGCAGATTGGTCAGAAAGGTCAGGTTTTTCTTAAAGTCGCCGCTCTGCCGCATTTCGATCACTCTGCTCATTCCGTCACCCCTTCGTGTGGTACTTCGCCTTCCGCATGGCGTTCAGTTCCCGCTGCCGGGCCATCTGTTCCTGCCGCCCCATCTTTTCCTTCGGCATGTTCTCTTCGCTGCAGGCCCGAATCAGGGTCAAAAGCCGGTTCAAATGCCACTTTTCGCAACTGAACGGGATGCCGTACTCGCACATCGAGGCGTAGATCGTCTCTGCGGTCTGGAACCGTGACCGCCGCTTTGCGCCTCTTCGTTCCTTGAAGGTCGTTGCGGTCATCGGGTCGTTCATATATCTCTGAATGGCCGCCAGGTTCTCCTTCGTCAGCCGCCGGTAAACGTTCGCGTCCACGCCCTGCGTCACGGTCATACACCGGATGTAGTCGTAGAGCTCCGCCTGTGTCTTCGGCTTCGACGGGTCGAGCCACGGCTTATGCCACTTGCATTCCCATTTGGACAGGGCAAGCAGGCTGTGCTCCAATCGCAGCACCGTAGGTTTTGTGTGCACGAACTCATTGGTTCGTTCATCCCAGTCTTCCAGGCCGGGTACTGTGATCTCCAGCATCGCGCTGCCTCCCTGTTTTGTTCAAATGTGGCCCGGTCACCCGGGCAAATGATAGAAAAATAAAAAGATGCCCGTTTTTTACGCGGGCATCCTCGCCGCCAGAGCGGCAAAATCAAGTTTTTATCAGCCCAGGGTCAGAGCAGGGGCTGCGCTGCCGGTTGCGGCCATCTCCAGAGCAGGGTTTGCGTTCTGGCGCAGGCTTGCAGGGATCACGCCGTTCATGAACTCGGCGCAATACTTCTCGTCGGTGAACATCTTCATGTAGATCTCGTCGTACGCAGGGCTTGCCTCAAAGTCGGCGCGGATGGCATCGTTCTTGTAGAACTTGCGGCCGTCCGGGCTCTTCTCGCCATAGCTCTTCAGCAGGATCTCCTTGATGAGCTTCTCCAGCTCCTTCTGACTCTTGGCCTTGATGATGCCGTTGATCTTGTCATCCATGCCGCCGTCGGTGGTCAGATGCATCTCCATCAGCTCGGCGCGGGTCAGGTTGAAGTAGAAATCCTCGGTACGCTCCACACCGTTGTAATCGGTGTAGGTAATGGTCTTCTTCAGCATAATGGGTTCTCCTTTGCTCCATTTTGATTTTTATCAGGCGGCTTCCTTCGCCAGAGCGATCAGCTCGTCCGGGGTGGGCAGAGTGGCCTCGGCGCTTTCGGAGCCGTACAGCTTCTCTTCGATCTTGGCCATCTTCTTGGCATCCAGAACGGTGCTGTCAAAGCTCATGCAGGCCACGGGCTTGTAGCCGGTCACAGTCACAGGCACAGTGCCGCACTCCCAGCTGAAGGTCTCAGCATCGGGGCTGTCGTTCATGGTCTCGTGGGTGCGCTCGCTGGGCTGTGCAGTGGCGTTCCATGCCACATGGATCACATAGCCGGCGTCGGGGTTCTGGTCGTTGCCCACCTTGGTCTGCCAGCTGAAGCCAAAGGCCTTGCGCTTCTGCTGCCCCAGGGTCACGCCGGGCACCGGGCTGGCGGAGCCGTCGCAGGCTTCCCACTCATCGGGGTAGGTATAAGCCTCCACGGTAAAGCCGTAGTCCTCGCCGGAGATCAGGCGGGCATACTTCTGGTTGTCGGCCCACAGGTCGGTGGGCTCTGCGCCGCTGGGGCTCTCGGTCACGCCAGTCAGGCCATTCCAGGCAACGCCGTTGTCATAGCCGGAGCCGCCGTCGGCCTTGGGGTACAGCACGCCCTTTTCCACGCCCATGGAGAACTTCCGCGCACCATCAGCATCCCAAATCAGTTTAGGCATAGTCATTTCCTCCTTTGAAAATGATGTCAGTACCACACGCTGAATACGTCGTGGTATAAGTTGTCCGAAACAAAATGGCGGTCGTGGGTGCTCTTCTCAAGCAAACTCACGGCCGCCGTCATTTCACTGTCCGGTTTCGGGTCGATCACGGTAATGGTGTAGTGGACTGTCTGCCGGTACACCTTGTCATTTGCATGCAGGTTGCGCAGCTTGTTCAGCTCGTACCGGATGCAGGGATACTTCATCTGCAGGTTTGCCGGGGGCTGGTAGTACACATTCTCGCTGCCGCACCGCTGTTTCACGATGCTGCGCAGGTACTTGTCCAGCTCGGAGCGTCTCTCACTCAGCTTCACTGCCATGATAAAGCCCTCCCAGCGTCAGCACGACACGCGGGTATTCCACCGCCGCATCGGTCACCTTCCACTTGCCGCCGTAAAGCGTCGCATACCGGATATTGCAAAAGTGCTCCTGAACATACGGGTCCGCGATGACGCTTAACGTGTTCGCAAGGCTGATATCATCGTTCACCTTGTCGCCGGACTGGATTCTGCGCGTGTTCCGCGTCAGATCGCCGTAACAGTCACGCTCTGTCACGATCTCCGAGTAGACACTCGGCTCTGTCTCCTGGGTCTCAACAAAGCCCAGCTTTCCAAACCACTTGCTCATAGCACTTTCACTCCATTTTGAATTTTGGTCATGCCAGCTCGTCTTCGTCTACTACAAAGTCGTCCAGCACGGCGTCAGCCCTTCATGCCGGGTCGCTTGCCGCCCAGGCCTGGGTCTTCACGGTGTCGCCTGCAGTCACAGTCACAGCACCAGTGGCACCAAAGGCAATGGGGATCAGGTAGTTTGCACCCTCCACGATCACCAGACGGCCCTTCTTCACGGCGTCCTCGATCTCAGCCTTGGTCACGGTCTCCTTGTAAGCCTCGTCAGCGTACAGCTTGTGGTCGGCAGTCTTGCCGTAAGCCACGTAGTTTGCAACGTGCAGGTCTTTGCCCTGCTCATAGAACTTCTTCAGCATCTTGCATTCCCTCCTTCTCAGGCAACCTTGTACTCAATGGCCATTGCGCTAAAGGGCACGGTCAGTGCGCCGGAGCAGCGGGTCTCGATCAGGTACTTCTGCTGGTTGTAGTCGATGTCGAAGTCATCGAACATATTCACGGCACCGCCCTTGTCAGCACCCACGGTGTAGTCGGTCAGGTTGACCACAATGCCAAACAGCTCGCCGCCCTTGGCACCCTTCATGCCGGCCATCTGGGGCACGGTCACGATCTCCTTCACGCGCATGGCCTGGGCAACCTCTGCCTCGTTCTTGTACAGGCGGTGGCCGATCTTGTCCTCCAGCAGGAGCATGTCAGTCAGGTTGTCCTCGGTGGTGAACAGGGTCGGGTTGCCGCTGCCCTTGTAGTCCTTGCGGGCCTTCAGGGAAGCATTCATGGCGGCCTTGATCTTGGTCTCGGTGTCCGCGCCGGAAGCAACCTGGGCCTCCACCTTGATGGTGTAGAAGTCGTCATCGCTCACAATGGGGCGGATGTTGCCCTCGTTGATCTTGTCATCGGAAGCAGCGTTGCGGCCATCGCCGATCAGGTAGGCACGAGCCAGCTCCTCGTTCAGCTTGGTGCGCATCTCCTGCTTCAGCCAGGCGATCACGTCAAAGCCGGTGATGTCTGCAATATCATCGCGGTCCATCTTCTGCTTCTTGTAAACGGTGGTAGGGCTGGTGGAGCGCTTCAGCAGGCCGAACACCTGTTCCTTCTTGAAGTTGCCCTTGATGTAGCCCTTGGCGCGTGCATCCTCCTCGGTCAGGTCAGCAGCCATGCTCTTGATGCGGCTGAACGGGATGTGGTGCACACCGCCCATGACTTTTGCGACCCAACTCTGGTCGTTGTCAATGATGCGGGGCGGGTTGTCCAGCAGGTGATCCTCCGGGAACAGCCACTCCACATCGTCAATGCCGTGGGCGATAAAGGCATCCTTCATGCTGCCGCAGCTCTTGGCGTCCTTGATGGCCGCGTTGATGTCGTCGATGCTGTGCTTCAGCACGCCCTGCTCGTTGTCGTTGTCGAAAACGTTGTGCTTCATGTCGTCCTCCTCGTCTTCGTAGTCGTCGTACTCTTCCTCATCGTCGTAGTCGTCCTCGTCATCAGGATCCTCATCGTCCTCTTCCGGGTCGCCTGCGCCGTCCTGTGCCATGCCCACCAGTGCATACAGAGCTTCCTTCTGCTCATCGTTCATGGTGTTCACAACTTCTTCCAGGGTCTTACCGCCTGCCTTTGCCATTTCGTCATCCTCCTCATCCAAAGGGTTGTCGTCCGGGTCCAGGCCATGGGTCAGGCTCAGACCGCTGTCGGTATAGATCATGGCTTCGTAGCCATCATCTTCGTTGTAGTCGGCGCTGTGCTCCACGATCTCGTCGATCAGAGCACCCGGGTTGCATCCGGCCAGCACCAGACTCAGCTCCCGGATCACGCCGTGCATCACCGTCTGGCCCGCCTTCTTCAGGCCGTTTGCAAAGATGCTCATGGCATCAATGTCGCCGCAGCGCACCGCTTCCAGGGCCGTCTTGCCACTTTCGGTGTCGTTCAGCTTCACATAGGCATACACGCCATCCTTGCCGCGGTTCTGCAAAAGGGCGTGGCCCAGCACATATTCCGGGCCGGAGTGATTGTGGTTCCACACCACGGGCACCTTCTTGCCGTTGTCGCCCGCAAAGGCGTTCGGCGCAATGGTCAGCCCGTCGTAGCACTTGGTGTTCGCCTTAGTCGCCCAGCCGGAAAAGTCATAGTCGAAATTCATCGCCATTTTGATTTTTCCTTATCCTCTCTCCTGTGTCAGAAGCCGGTCCACCGTTTCCTTACCGCCCGCCATGGCGGTGTTCTGCGCCTCTTCCGGGCTCTGGTTCAGGTTCTTGTTGCTCAACTCATCCGCACGCGGGTCTTTCGAGGGCTTCAGCCCGATCACCTGCCGGAATTCGTTGGAGCTCATGATCTCATTGCGGGTAAACTTGTCCGCCATCTCGGCCACCGTGCCAATGGGTGCCAGCTTGAATGGGTCACGGAAGAACAGGATGCTCTGGCCTTGGCTTCTTGCGGTCTTGGTCAGGAACTTCCGCTTCATCTCGTCCACGATCGCGCTGATGATGGGCTCCACGATGCGGTTGTAGTAGTTGGTCATCGCCGCCTCGTCCGCTGTACCGTTCATGATCTCGAGGGTAATACCCAATTGACTGTAAAACATGTTCGTCAGGTATTCGATCTGCTTCAGAAGGTTGTTTTCGAGGCTGCGGTTCAACTGCGTCACCCGCTCGGTGCCATCCGTCCACGCAATGCCGTATTTCGAGTCCCGGAGCTGCTCTTCGATCTCCCGCCGACGCTTGTTTGCCTGCTCTCTGCGGGCTTCACTCTTCACCACATAGGGCAGCTGAATGATCAGGTCCAGCTTTCCGGCACCGGCCTGCTCGTCTACAACGTCCAGAAGGCTCAGCTTCCGGATCAGGCGCTGCATTGTGCTGTTGGGCTCGTTCATAATGGCATAGAACGGGTTCTCGATCAGCGCCACGGTCTTTTTCGGCAGAACCAGTTCTTCCTTCTGGCCGGTCCGGTCGTTGTAAAGCCGCACCCGCACATGTTCGGGGTACCATTCCAGCACCTTACCCACCCGCATGGAGTAGATCTTATACCCACTGCTCTTGCTGGGGTCATAATCCGCTTCCACCGGCACCACAGCCACCACACCCTCGTCCAGCATGCTCATTACAATGTCCTGAACAAGCCCTCGCCCGGTCTGGTCGATGTTAGCTTCTAAATTCAGGCAAGAATTAAGGCCCGAATCGATGACCGAATCAAACCGGCCATTGTCATCGAGCCTTACATGCTGTATCGTGATAGCACTGCAGTCCATCGAGATGCGGTTGTACACGCTGGTCACAAAGGTGCGTTCATTGCCACGCGTCAGCCGTACCCGGTCAGGCCGGTAACTGTACCCGCCTGCATATCCTCCAAAGTTCGGGGGAGGGTCCCGGTTCAGAAAAGCGTTCCAGGCGTGCTTCAGCCGGGAACCAAGATTCATTTCCATTTTGAATTTTCCCTCCCGGCATCAGTCGTCTTTCTTTTCTTTCTCCAAGCTGCCCGTGCCAACGGCGTTTGCCAGTTCCGGGTTGTTGAACACGCCCATCACAGCCTTCTTGCCCGCATACAGCATGGCACCGGTGGCCATCTTGGTCAGCGCCTGCTGTCCGGCATTGTTGAGCACCGTCTTCACAAAGGTCTGCCCGCCGTTGATTTCCTTCTTCAGGTTCTTCACGTCACGCTGCAGCTGGAGACGTTCCCGCTCCATCTTCAGTTCCTTGTTCGGATCGTCCTCCCGGACGTTCGTCTGCCCGGCCAGGTCCCGGTACTGCTTTTCCATCTGCATTCGGTTGATCTGGGTCCGCAGTTCCTCGTCCGAATAGTCGCTGGCTTTCTTGCGGTTGGCTTTCGGGGCATATTCCGGCTTTGCTTCGCCGGCATCACCCTCGCTGCTGTACCGCTTCTTGCCGACTGCGGTCAAACTGCCGTCCGGGTTCTGGTAGCGCCGCACGCCCCATTTCATGCCCTTGATGCCCCAGTGGTAAAGTTCATCGAGTTTCGCCATAGGCTCACACTTTCTTCGGCTGGTAGTAGGGGCGCTGACGAATATTGTCCATCACCCGCTTCTGGGCGCTCACACCGGACTTGCTGGCAGCACGCTTGGCGGCAGTCTTTTGCTTCTGTGCCCGTTTCCGGTCCGCACTGTGCTGTTCGCCAATTCGTTTCGAGTTGCTAACCTTGGAAGCAGGAGTATTCGCAGACTTCTTCTTTCTGCTCTTCAGCAGATTGCTCACGGTGGCAGCGCCTTTCTTTGCATTGCGTTTCAGGTCCATGCCAGCTTTCTGCGCTTTTACCTTTGTTTTTCTCAGCTTTTTGTCTGCCTGATAAACCGCTTCCAACAGCTTGGCTTTTTTGCTGTTTGCTTTTTTGGCATCTCTATTAAACCGGTCTCTAACTTTCCCTTCCGCATGCCAATCTTGGTATTCAGTTTCCCGTTTTTTCCCGGCACTGTTTTTGTACGACTCATAGACATAAGGGCCAGTGCTAATCAATGTGTCCGGTTGCCATCGATTTTCGCGATGAGATTTTCTGGCTTTTCCAATAAGGCTGTTATCCGCTTTTTTCGATGTGCCAGAGTGGTCGCCTTTGCTTCTGCGGTAAGAATCGTATTCTGCCGCCGAATAGAAATAGCGGTAAACATTCCGTCCGCCCTTACTGCCCACGATTTCACGGGCATAGTACCGGTGATTATCACGTTCTGCACCTTGCTGGCTGTGTGCAAGGTAATTCCAGTAGTCCATTTTTATTCCTCCTTTGTGGTTTCTTTCGGCTGCGAGAGGCTTTCTTTCACAGCCAGTTGCTTTTATCCTCATTCCCGTGCTATACTGGCATAAACAGTTCTATTTTGCGAGGAGAGGATCACACCATGTCAACAATCATCTGTCCCAACTGCGGCGCACAAGTTCTTCGTCCTCCTTTGAATTCGGACGAACTGGTCTGCGCCAATTGTGGAGCCAAGATCAACATCAACGTCAATTACAACTTCAACTATTCCAAATATGAGCACACTAAGCACATTGTGGACGATGCCAAAATCCAGTCCGCCGATAACAGAAACCGTGTCATCGGCATTTTCGCCACTCCATTTGAAGAGTATCGGGCCAGAAAAGAGCATAAGCGCCATATGGAAGAAGAGGCTCAGCGTGCTCAGGAAGAGGCTGTTCGTGAAGCGCAGGCCCAAGCTCGTGAAAATGCAGCACGTAGAGCTGAATGGCGTGCCGAAAATTTTCCTAAGATTGCCCACTACATCACCACTCATAAACAGGAGACGTTGCTTACCATCATTGTGGCTATCCTTCTCGTGTTCAGCGTGGTTACTTTTTATCAGAAGAGTGCTGACCGCGCTGCAAGACGTGCGGCAGATTCAATTGCGGCCCGTGTCGCCGCAGGCGAAGCGCAAATGCCCGCTTCTTCCTTCACTGGCGATTACCGCACCGCCGTCCGTGACCTGAAAGAAGCCGGCTTCACCAATGTCACCGCGGAGGGTGCCGGGGATCTTTATTTCGGTTTCCTAAACAAGGAAAACGACATCATTGAGTTCACCGTCGATGGTGCGCCGGACTTCACTCAAGGCACCTGGTACGCGGGTGACGTTCCCATCGTCATCTCCTATCACAGCTTCCCGGAGCGCTCGGCTTCTTCTGCAACTTCTGCTTCGTCTGTGACACAGTCCATCGCAGAGGAATCGGCCGCTGAAAGTTCGGCTGCGGTTCAGCAAGAAGAGGTTGCTTCCTCCTCAACAGCTCTCGTCATGCCCTCGGACGCCGACTGGTGGGAGCAGCTTGCAAAGGATGCCGCTTTTGGCATCGAGTTTGACGACTACACTGTCTGCTACTGGATCAGTCCTTCCAACCGGACGGTTCGCTATTTCTGTTACGGCAACGGCGATACCTATGGCCTTGTCGGTCATATCACCGATGGCACTTACGATACCGGTTACACCGTCCACTTCAACTACGATTCCGGCTGGGATGAACAGCTTGTCATCTCCGATGGTGTCCTGACAGTTACAGACGCGAACGGTGCCAAAACCACCATGACAGACGAGTTCGACATGGACTGTGTCCGGGAAGTTTATAAAAACCACTTCGCCGACATGCCCGAAAGCTGAAAGGAGCATCTTTATGACCATCACTTGCCCGAAATGCCATAAAGAAATCAGCATCCCAGACGATAAGCCGTCGGCCGTAAAATGCCCACACTGCAAGGTAACACTCGCCCTTAAATATAAAGGCGATGAGAGTTCGGAAGAACCTGAACAAGACGAAAAGCCTTCCCTTAAAGACCGAATCAAAACCGTCTGGCGAGAACACAAGGGCAAAATAATTGCCGGTGGGGCCGCTGTCGTTGCGGCGGTGATAGGCGGAATTGTCGTTTATAACAAAATCAAAGATTCTACAGTCGATTCCGATTCAGACCTTGATCTTCTTCCGCCTTCCGAGCCTGATCCACCTCATACAGAAATAGATCGTTATGAACTTGCGGTCGATCCATGGGCAACAGACGATGAAGACGACGAGTTTCCAGAAGACGATGGCGACATTGATATGTCTGACCTGGAGTATTTTTCGTTTCTTGTTGATCACTGCTACAATTGCGGCGGGTCTTTAGCCGGTGGCGAATATACATTTCCCTGGGAGGATGGCAGCAATGAATATGGCTACTGGATTTGCCCACACTGCCATGCGATCAACGAGGACTGGAACAGCGTCGATGACGACTAATCACTCAAACGCATCCCGGTTATTCTTGTAAGCTACATACGCATCCATCATAGCGGCAACCGCATCAATCTTCTGATCATACCGTTGTTTCAGGAGCTTGCGGTTGCCGTTTGTGTCTTCCAAGGTAATGCAGTTGCCCATGGCAAATTGCATCAACTGCTCATCAAACAGCAGTTTCCGCTGCTCGCTCAGCTTCTTCAGCTCGCCCAGAGGCACACTCTCCGTCCTTGCGCCCTGGATCACCTTCTCAATGCCATACTCGCCGTTCTCTCTGGCCCATCGCTCCACAAAGTCCTTTGCATTGTAGGGGTCGTAGCCAAAGCAGCGCACGTCGTAGCCGCTGTTCTCGATAAAGGCATCCAGGTCGTCGTACACTTCCATCATGTCCAGCACGGTGCCTTCCATCACCGCCAGTGTCCCCTCCCGCATGAACTCGTCGTACTTCTGCCGCATCGCTTGGGGCAGCTTCGACAGCGTGTAGCTGGTGATGTAGTCTCGTGTCTTTACACCAAAATATCCGTGCTCCAGCGGAAACAGGAAGGTGAAGGCACAGAAGTCGTCGCCCTGACTCAGGTCAGCGCCCATGCTGCAGGCCATCTGCCAGAAGTCTCGATGTCGGTGAGGTAGCGTCTCCTCGTAGGGGAAGAAATAGGTGTATCCTTCCATGGGAATGCCAAATCGCTTTGCCAGAATGTCGTTGCGGCTGGCAGGGGCTTTCTCAGCACGCTCCACGTCCAGCTGATAAGCCTCGTAACTTACTGTCAAACCAAGATTTGGGTTGGCTTTTATCCACATGGAAGGGTCATTCACTTCGTCAATGGAATCCAGCTTATAGTACCAGATGGAGACGTGGGGGTTCACATAGTCCCCTTTCAGGATGCTCATGAGCTCCATTTTGATGGAGTCGCCGCAGCCGTTACGGACGGTTCCCTCGCTGCTGGTGGCCACGATCAAATAATCGTTCACCTTGCTGGAACCCTGCTCGATGGCACCAATAGGGTCCTCACGGATGGGGCAGCTCAGCCATTCGTCCACCGTTGCAACCTTGTCTCTCCGGCCCTGCAACTTGTCGATGCTCATGGGACGAATCTCCAAAAGGCTGTTGGTCAGAAAATTCTCAATGCCCTTTTTGGTGGAAGCCAATTTTACTCTTCCGCTTGCAGAGCCCGTGGTGTTTTGCAGGCTTCCTTCGGTCATGAAACGATAAAGAGGTCCCCTCGCCCGTGCGATTGCTGTTCGTACCGGTGAGAGGACCTCTTCTGCTTGTTTCATGGTGGGGGCTGTGGTGATCTGCTGTGTAGTGTAGCCGTCAACAGAAAGAAAATACTGCTGAATGCAACTATCGTACATACTTTTCGCCGCACCTCGTGCCACGATCAGATACTGCTTTCGTACCAGTCGGTGTTTGATGCGCTTCTGCACATAGCGTCCGCCATGCCCGTCCGGGTTCGGTTTATACACCGTGCGCTCTTCAAAGTAGTACCATCCGAATATCTGCTCGGCCCACAGCTTGAAGGTATCCAGCAACTTCAGGTCCGTTCCATCTGTCAGGGTCAGCTCCCGTTCGCAAAACTTCACGAAGCCATCCATAGCCTTGTCGTCATACCAGACACCGGGGTTTGCGATCAGATCGTCGATCCGGTTCATCTCCATAGAGATTTCCCTGCAGACGGGAATTTCGCCCCGCAGCACGGCCTCCCGGAAACGGCCGTAGTATTTTGGCGTAGCCGTATTCGAGAGTGCCATTGGCTTATGCTCCTATCAGATTTTCCAGATCATCCACCAATGCCGATTAAGATACACCGGCTTTAGTCCGTCATGCTTAGCCTCCTAGCTTACTGCTTGTCCTGCTGGGCCAGCAGCTGGGTCAGCTCCTGGTACTGGTCCGCTGTCAGGCGGTCGGCGGCAAAAAAGATATCCAGCTTTTCCGCCAGGCCAGCAGTCTGGCCCCGGTCGATCATGCGTTTGCAGATGCGGTACAACATTTTATGCAGTCTCCTTTCAGGTGATAGTGGGGTCCACCCCGGCTTCCAGCAGGGTCAGGCGGTATTCCTGGTCCACGGCCAGGGCGTCGGTGTCGGCCTGGGCGGCCTGGGTCTCTGCCACCAGCTCACCTAAGGTGGGGTAGTGGTAGCCGGAGAGCCAGAGCTCGATGGCGCTGCTGTAGTTCGAGCTGCTGTAAGGGCCTTGTATGTGCAGCGTACCGTCTGCCCGGAAGGTCATGGTGCACACAACATTCGCCGGCGTAGTATCAAAGACATGGCTGGTGTTGCCGCCCCGCGCCAGGTCAAATTCAGTTCCGGTGTAGGTGTCACACTTGGTCCGGATGTGGACATAGTCCACTCCGTCGGGGATGGAAACATCATAGGTGCTCCACTTGTTGGGGCTTTTTGTCTGCTGGTTCCACACCAGCCGGGGTGTGGACTTTACCGCCACGGCGGCAGCGATCTTATCGTTGAGGGTCTTGCCGCTGAGGGTGCCGTCCGGGGCGATGTCCAGGTAGTCCCCCACCTTTACGCCGCCCAGCTGGTCCGCTGTGGCGGCAGGCAGGGCGTACTGCTCTGCTGCAGACAGCGTGCCGTCAGGGGCAATATTCAAGCCGGGGCCCGCTTTAACGCCGCCGAGCGTGGTTGCCGTGGCCGGCGGCAAGGTGTAGGGCGTAGTACCCACGGCCAATGGTCCAAATGCCATTAAAAGGTCCTCCCTTATGATGTAATAATATGCAGCCAATGCCGCCGTGGGGATATGCTTTGCCCGCAAACGGAGCACACCGGACAGACTTTCAGAGCTAGAGAGAAAACATGCTGTTTCTGCGACATTTTGACCTGCCGGAGTAATTTCGACTGCCACTACATCATTCTCCGTCAGACCAGAGACAGGAAGATCCACATAATATGGATAACCGTAATTCCCGTCTTGCTGCCAGCCTGTGGTCGGGATAGTGAAAGCAGTAAGCGTAACCTTATCTGCCTTGGCCTTGTCCAATGCCGAAACCGCACCAGACACGGTGACCGTCAGCGTGCTCAATTCCTGCAGCACTCGCTCCGAAACATCCCGCAGGCCGGCCAGGATGGTCTGAAAGCTACTCATTGATTACGCCTCCGCAAATACCTCGTCCAGCATGGCCTTCACTTCGGCGGAAGTTGCCAGAACCAGACCATCAAGTTTGGTCTTATCGGCGGCAGACATCAGACCTGCGTTGGTAGCAGTGGCCTCGCCATAGGAAACGAGGGGCTGCCAGGTGCCATCGCCACGCAGGAACTTACCCTGTGCCCCGGCAGGAGGTGCGGGTACCAGACCGTTTGTGCCAGCAGCAGAAGACGTTGCACCGCTCATGGGAGAATAGGTAGTATTGGTGCCAGGAATGCCCAGACCCGTAATATCCGCCTTCGTCACCGGCGCAACTTCGGTAACATGACCGGAGGCATCCACCGTCACCTTGTACAGGCCGCTGCTTCGTGCCGTATAAGTCGGATGGGTGTACTTGTTTGCACCCTCGGCGATTCCGGCCAGCTTGGTACCCTCAGCATCGGTCATCAGACGCTTGCCGTTTTCTTTCTGCATATAACCGCTCAGGTCAACGGTGGTGTCGTCCAACTGCTCCATGGTGTAGCTGCCGTTTGCGCCCTTGATCTTGGCGTAGATGTCGTAGTGCTTGGTCTTGGGGTTCAGCACCAGGTACATCACGTTTTCGGTGGCACTGTCCACACCGGGTACGGTATCAACCTTCTGGAAGCTGGCATGGCCAGTCTTGGCGATGGCCGTCTGAATAGCAGATGCCACCTGTGCGCTGGTCTGCCAAGAGCTATCATTGGTCAGCTGACTGGTCTTGGTGGGCACGGTAATATCCACAGCCTTGGCGTTGACCGCCTGTGCCTGACCATTGACCTTGATAGTCTCGATGACGTTTGCCTGACCACCCTTGTTTTCCAGAGCCTTCATGCGTGCCTTCAGTGCTTCGTCTCTTGCTTTCTGGCGATTTGCCAGGTCCTGAAGGTCACGCAGTTCAGGAATATGCGATAAATCGTAAGTTGTCATTAGTCTTCCTCCTTAAAAATCTCATCCAACATTTCTTTTACTTCTTCGGCACTTGCAACCCGGATGTTGATTCCGGCCACTTCTCTCACAAATGCCTCCCACGCCGGCGTTCCAGGCCGAGGAAGCTGTCCATCTTCTGTTCCACTATTTGCAGCAACAATATACATGAGGTCCGCACTGGTGATCGTCATACCGTCACCATCGGTCCCCTCGAAAGTGCATACGCCCTTTCCTGCATTTTGTGTCACAATATCTGGAACGTCAACGAACCCATCCTTTACCAGGGATGTCCCCAGCGTTTTCCCACATGCAGTATGCCAACAGACCCGCACAGTAAGGTTCTCCCATTCACCACGAGGGTCTATGACAAGACGGTAAACTCCACGATTTCCGGCGTATCCGAGTGCCAGAGCAATCGTATTACAGGGCGGTTGGGCCGTCCCATTTGAGCGCAGCGTGACCGCAAGGTCTATCATGTCGTCACCCCTTTTGCTTAATATCCGGTTCCAACAAGACAACGGCAATCGTAAGCTCCTTTGCCGGCTTTGTTTTTGACCAGAACTTAAGTGCGCCATCCAACGCCTGACAGGTCTCATACAAGCCTGCTGCAATCGCAGATGGGACATCATCCGGCTCGACAGTTGCGATTGGAACCAGAAATGCCGTGCATTCCGCTTTTTCGAGCGTACAGGAATATGCGGCATCTGTATCACTTTTGTTCCACTCCGTCACAGGGATCCTCACAAGTTGTGAACCAACAATTCCTCCGTTATAGGAGGTTGTGATGCTGTCCAGCAGCCTGCCTACGTTCGTCTCGCTGGTCTTTGCGGCGGCAGCACTGGTGGCAGCTCTCGACTCGCTCTCCTTTGCGGCGGTTGCGCTAGATGCAGCCTCGGCGGCACTGCTCTGAGATGTTGCGGCACTGGAATTTGCTTTTGCCGCACTGCCAGCGGCATTTGTCTCGCTGACTTTAGCCGCATCGGCACTGGTTGCCGACTCTGCTGCCGAGTTCTTTGCGTTCTTCTCTGACGACTCCGCAGCGGTTGCGGCTTCGATAGCAGCATTGGCACTGTTAGCAGCATTTGACTCGCTAACTTTAGCAGCTTGCTCACTACTCGAAGCAGCAGTTTGACTGGTCTTTGCCGCATCGGCACTGGTTGCCGCTGCGTCTGCGCTTGTGCCGGACGAATCTGCGTAGGATTTTGCGTTCCGCTCGGCATTGGCGGCTTCAGTAGCACTTCGTGAAGCGGCCGCTGCTGCCTCTTCTGCCCCGGTCACCAGCGTACCGGAATAGATCATCAGGTCATTCTTCAGATGTGTCAGATAATCTACGATCTCCGGTATATCCCCACCTTCGTAGGGTTCCAAACCTTCAAGCACAGTTCCTGAGCCGAGGGTGGTGTGGTAAGCCTTCTGGACGACCCCGTCGACATCCGTCATAAAGCAGTTCACCACGAACAGAACGGTTCCTTTAACCATAGTAGCATCTGCGGCCACGGTCCAGATAAAACAGAAGCTGTCAGTCTCCACGGTCTTTTCCGTTACCGTAAAATAATTGATGTCGCCGTCCGCATTCTGGTAGTTGATCCTGATGCAAAATTCGGACAAGTCAGACCCATGATAAAAGCGATTCATCCGGAACCGCACACGGTTCACATCCTTGTCTCCTTCTACGCCCAGAACAACGCCTCGTTCAGGAACGGTGATGATACGCAAATGCTCGTCAATGATGAACGAAAGCTCGTCATCGCATCCTGCCTGATTTGCTGATTCCAGCAGCTCGTCAATACTAGCCATTCGTTCACTTCCTTTCAAAGATTATCGTTTACAAGCCCTTCCAGACTCACACCATTTCCGATAGTGGTCCCAAATGCCTGTTCGATTTTTCCGTTTGCTCCTCTTTTCACGCAATAGACAGTGAATTGCACGGTGCCTTTGTAGGAGACCACATCTTTTCCCACGATCCACGTGAAGCTGATTGCGTCCTCAGTGACCGTTTTGTTCACCGCATCAAAGCCGCCACGCTCATCCTCGGCATTATCGTAAAGAACTTGGATTTCAAAGTCCGAAAGATCGGTTCCACGATAATACCGTGGCATCCGGAACCGGACGAGATTCACGTCTTTGTCTCCCTCTACGCCCAGAACAATGCCTCGTTCGGGAACCGAGATCAGTCGAAAGTCTTTGTCGATCACAAAGCATAGTTCTTCTTCATCCCGATTCGGCTCGACCATGGTTGCCAGAACTTCTTCCACACTCGCCATCACGCCACCTGCTCAACCAACACCGGATTTGTCTTCATCCGGGTCTTGCCGGTCTGACCGATCAGTTGTACTTTAAAGCTTCTGCCGTCGGTCACATCATCGGGCACAGTGCACTCAAAGTCGGCATTCAGCGCAACAGCGTATTCGTCATTGAACACCATGACTTTCTTTGCATAGAGCCAATCATTGTCTCTCAGTTGCACATGGCAGCGCAGATACCCTTTGCTTCCGGCCATGATGCCGGAAAAATCGCCCTGCTTGGAAAGCTTCTGACCTTCCACAGCAAACATCAGTTTCCGCATCCAACTTCCTCCTTATCGCATTCGGTATACAGCCGCCATTCCAGCTCGCTGATCATACTCTTGGTCGCATCCATTACACTACTGGACTGAGGAGGATCGAACAGCAGACGAACTTTCATCGCCACGTAGCTTTTTACAGCTTCAATGTCGGATTTGTTCTTACAGAAATCACTCCAGGTCGCCGTGGCGTCAACGATACCAAAACCCTCCTGCGGTCCTACGCCCATTTGACGAAGGATCATCAGCACGCTGTTAATGTGCATGATAAGGTCGGTATCAAAGGCCGCATACTCCTCGGTCAATCCAAGGAGCTTCTTCACCGAGGTCAGGATACTGTCCATTTTGATTTATCTCCTTTAGTCCACGATGCACTGGTTGTCCCACTTCTTGTACGCGTCCAGATAGGTCTCGTGCTTGTCACCGTTGTGGGTGATCTCGTAGTACATGCCGTCAGACACGGTGGTGCTCACCAGCGCCTTCCAGTTCTGCAGGGTTTTGCTGAACCATACGATGAACACATCCTCGATGGTAAGCTTCTTGCCGTCGGTCACATCCACGTGTGCGTTAAAGTAGTCCACCACCAGCTGCTTTGCACGGGTCATCATTGCTTCGTTATTCATTTTGTTTTCCTCCTTTTATCATTCCTCATGGTCCATTACACCTTCGGCTGCAATGGCTGCATTTGTCCAGAACAATGCCTCATCCAACTTCGTCAGCGCCAGACTGCGCTCACGGCTCGGTGCAATACACCGCACCATGTGTTCTGCCTCCTGCATCTTCAGCCGCAGGTTCGTGCTGTATGCTGCTTCCGCAACATTAAACTTTCGTACCGGATACATCTCATTTCCTCCAAGGACAGGTATCGCCCGGTCGCCTCTCCGCAAACGCAGGTTTTAAGATCGTGTCATCTCCGTAATGGATGGCCTTGTGGGTGCGGTCGCTCACGCATACCACGTTTTCCGGGTCCAGCAGTGCGTTCGTGTGCCCCAGTACGTCTTCCTTCGTCAACGGGTTTAAGTGGTGGATAATAATGCGCGGACGGATGGGTTTTCCGCCTCGTATCACCCAGTCAGTGATCTCGTGCTCTGGATGTGCCAGATCGCAGCCCATGTCCCGCACAATAATCTTGTCCCGGAACTGCCGCCATTCTCTCGACTGGTAAAAATCCTGGTTCAGGTATCGGTCAAAGCCGAATGTATCCATCCCCACCGTACCGTGCAGTTGTAAATAATGGAACCGGTCGTCGAAGATCGCATACCGCATCATCTCGGAATAGGTTTTAATAGCCGGCATCTTCTTCACCATCATCCTGTCCGTTGTAGATGCGCATGGCCTTGATGGCTTCGGCGTACATCTCTTCAGTGTTCTTTGCCGCCTGCAGTGCCTCAGTTTTGGCGCGCAGCAGCTTGTTTTCTTCTTCCAGCTTTTCTTTTTCGAGTCTGGCCTTTGAACCGGAAAGCCGCAGGTAGTAAGTCGTCTCCGCGCTGGAGGCTGTGCCTTCCCGCAGGCGCTTTTCTACCAGATCCACGGCCAGCGAGATCATCTGGTTTTCTCGTGCTTCTGGAGACAATGCCGGCCGCATCCCGACATCATCGCCAGACGAGACCTTTCTTGTCTTCATGGGTTTTCATTCCTTTCGCAAGGGTTTTGGGCCGAACTACCCTCGATTCTGTTTTGTTATGGCGGCTTATACCGCACTTATAGAGCTTTTGTAAGGGCTTATGAGAGCTGCTTGAGAAAATCTGTGAAAACGATGCCTGCAAAGCATTGAAAGGAGAAATTTTGTTAAGCAAAAGGAGGTTAAAGTCTGAGAACCCATCATAGGAGGTTGTGTCCACTATCTCATAAGCCCTTACAAAAGCCCTGATTGCTAAACAATCAAAGCCTTTCTATCTTCGGGAATCAACACTGAGCCCTGGTCTACACCCCAAAGTCCAAATATCAATTTTACCCCCGGGGAAATATCAAAGACCGGCGCGATTTAGGGAGGGGGTGTGTTTTTCGAGACCCCCTCCCCCTGTCTAATGGATAGATTTACGCCGCAGTCGTGTCATTTTCTGTATCGGGGAGGGTCTTTTTGACCTTCCGGTACAGGTTCAAAGGATCATCACGAATGATCTGATCGATTGTACGCTCAATTTCATAAGCATTTTCGTTATCCGTGAGCTGATCCGAGGTATAAGAGAGCCGTGCGAGGAGTCCACAGGAGTTATAACCGTGGTCGCAGTCAAAACGATACCACTGATCGAACTGGTCGTGCGGATCGTAAGGATTATCGACCGTAGTAATGAAACAACGAACCATAATTTTCGCTTCCTTTCGACCTTATTTCTTCAGTGCATCATAAATCGTGGATTTCGGAACATTACAGACTTCAGCAACTTCGGCATAGCTGTAACCCATGTCAAGCATTGCTCGTGCTTTGCTCAATTTGGCATTAGAAAGTGTTGTCGATGCTTTCGGCATTGCGCGTTTGATGATTTCAGAAGAATCAGAACTGTTCAGAAACTTCGTCAACATCGAATCCGAAATTGCATGATTCTGAACAGCTTCCCATTCCTTGTCCGTAAAGACGATTTTAGAGTTCCGACCGCTTGCACCAACAGAATCTCGTGCACGCTGCATCTCAACAGCAGAGATCTTCTTGATCTCTTTCTTGTCGGTTTTGCGATCAAGGCCTTGTGCTTCGATTTTTGCATTGATGTTGGCGTTTGCAATAATCATGGCACGCCGTTCTTTTGGCTTGTTGGTCAGAACTGCCTGATACTTTGCTTTCAAGGACTCAACCTCTGCCGCATACTTCTTGGCCGCTGCCGGATCACGCTGGATGCCCTTCATATTGACGGCTTCCTTGCGTGCCCGATTAGTCAGAGCCTTCAGGCCATTGGCAAAGTCTGCGTACAACTCCTCCTGCTTTGTGCCAGAGGACAAGGTATGGACATCTTTGGTCAGAGAGATGCGGCTTACCTCATCTTCAGCCACATGCACATTACCCTTCTCGTCCTTGTAGGTACGGCCACTCTCCTTGTAGATGAGTTCGCCAGTCTCCTTGTCGATACGTGTGCTGCCGCGACGCTCAGGAACACGGACGGTCTGCTTGCGACGGGACAGCAGCGTGGATGCACCACCGTACTTCGTATTGCCGTCTTCATCCACCCGGATCTGGTACTTCTGCTTCAGCTCCTGGATGCCGTTTTCACGCTCAGACCTCTTGTAGTCCAGGCCATGCTTCTCAGCGTCAATGACAACCATAGAGTGGCGCACTGCTCGCTCCAGATCTTCCGGCGTTGCACCACGCAAGGTCATGTCCGTAATCAGGTTCGAGATAATTCCCATCTCTTTCTGCTTCTCATCCTTCTTCATGAGACGAACATTGTTGGGGTTACCTTCCGGAACAGAGTAGGCAGTCTTGGGGTCGAAGTTCTTCAGACCGGGAAGCGGATTCGTTGAGTTGATACGAACCTTATCGCTCATCGGGATAGCCATAACGGTATCGCCATCAAAGTCTGCACCAGACAGTCGCTCTGCGACCTTCGCATTGATGCCGATGGCATCCTGAATCGCACCCAGATTGCGCTTGCCGCTGAGGTTCTTGTTATTGACTGTCACAACGGGGATCTCAAATGTGCCCGCATGCGGGTAGCGAATCAGTGCAAGCTGCGTTCCGTTCTCGTATGTAGGGCAATAGGCTTCTTTCTCACTGATGTTGTTCAGCGGAAGGATAACCTTCGTTGACTGACCGGGAAATGCAGACGCTTTCAGGGTCATGGACGTGCCTTCACACTGGTCAGCGAAGTCCATCAGCATCTTTTTCTTTACGGTCGGGTTCGTGTAATGCATGATCTCATCGTACTCGGCCTTATAGTCAGCCATAGTGAGGTCAAGCTGGCGTTTGATGAGCGGAACGGGCTGCTTGGACAGGAACTGTGAAGAAACATTCTTCGACATTGTGTCCCAGTCGCCTTCTTCTTTCAGCTTATTGATGGGAGAAAGGTGCTCTTTGCCGTCAGCGCCAATATAAGTGCTCTGGCCGTTCGCTTTGATGGCAGCACCAAACGGGTTGTCCGGGTCATCTTTGATGGGCTTGAATACTTTCATCTTGGGCGTACCAGAAGGCTTGTTGGTATTAAAGACAATATCAACGCCCTTCGGCAGGTCATCGGAATATACAGCCATGCCCTTCAGGTAGTGGCTGTCATCCACCATGATACGAACCTGCGCATAATGGGAATTGCCCAAATCCAAATCAGGAACGCCGCGGCGAATCTCCATAACACCGTCTTTTGCAAGGCCGCCTTCGTCGCCATAGCGCACCGCCACACGATCAGAGCTCATGCTCACAGGACGCTGTAGTTTTTTGAAGCTGTCTCCACCATCGTCGGAATGATAGTCGCCAAGGGACTGAATCTCACTCTGATGCTTGTAGGCATAGCTCTGATCGAACTCAGGCTTGCCCAGAACGGTGATATTTGTCTGCTGACGAGGATTGGTCGGCTGCTTGATGCCGACGCCATAGCGCTTATAGCCGTATTCCGCTTCCAGAATATAAACAGCCTCATCCAGCTTGCCTTCCGAGACGCCAAGCGTAAGGTTGGAACCTTCGGAAATATCAATCATGCCTTTCTTGTCAACTTCCTTCTTCAGGACGTCAGCAATCTTTTCAGCCTGATCTTTCTTGGTTCCAACGCCATTCTGGTACATGGAGCGGACCGTCGATTCAGACAGGTTCAACTTCTGGCCGATTTCAGTCCAGCCTTTGCCGTCTTCTTTCAGTGCACGAATCTGATCCCACTGCAGCGCTTTACGGTCATGGCCGGCTTTGGCTCTTGCCACACGAAACTCGCCGGCCCCCAGCTTGTACTCATCGGGCAGAGTCGCATTGATGGCCTCAAGGATCTCATTTTCACTCATGCCCTGAGACTTCAGCTTATCGATTCGAGAAATAAAATCGCCCGAATGCTGGTAAGGCGTCTCGCCACTACCCCAGGGATAACGGCCAGAATGACGCTTGGTGCCGTAATGCTCCAGCGTATCGCCGCCGTATTCAATACCAAAATAGCTCGAAATATCTTTTTCAACTGGATTCATGTCAGCACCCCATCTTCAGCTTTGCAATAATTGGATCAAATTCACGGATCTTCTCCATCACAGCGTTGACATCATCCGCCTCAGGTGTGGCGATAATAATATCATCGGACTGATAGATGCGATTCTCGATCTGAATTTTCTCCGGCTTCACACGATATTCCAGACAGAACAGCGCATCATAAATCAGCAGCTGTTTCATATGCGCAGGAATCACACCCGTTTTGAGGTCATGTATCCGGAGAATATCATCGCGGAAGCAAATCGAGTCTGCTGTCCCAAAGCAATTCTCAGAATAATAGAGCACCTGCTCAGGGGTCATGCGGAATCCAATAGCATCGTTGACATAACTATTCAACGTTTTCTTCGAGCGTGGCAGCTTCTGGCCAAGAGAAATGCACTTTGCTGCAAACTCGTGCAGTTCGGTGCCTTTCTGCGCAGCCATGAAGCTGGTATAGGCCTCTGCAATTTTCTCGGGATCGTAATTGATCCAATGATACTTACTAGCGCCGAGAAATGCGTGTTGGCCTGTCAGACGCGAATGATCGTTGAAGGTCATCCAAAATCTCCTCCTTATTTTCCGGGTAAATGAACGCAGCGTAGCTCATCCGGTTCATGAGATCAACGTAGTAATCTTGATTCGGACGATGCGGTGCATTTGCAGAGCGTTTGCCTTCAAGCGCTGCCCACTTGTCTCCGCACAAAACCAAGAGATCAGGCATTCCCTGAATCTCGTTTGGATCAATGTGCAGAACAATGCAGCCCGGAAAGCGCTCTTTGAGTTCTCTTACCAGGTTTGTTTTGAATCGGTTCTCCAGCATAAAATCTCCTCCAAAAAGAAAAAGAGCAGCGTGCAAAGACACACTCTCTCCTCTTCATAAAAGAGCATGTATTTTACGCGTTTGTTTTTGTCGGTAGATGTCGGTTTTTGTCGGAAAACTTGCAAAAGAAAAAGACGCAGATTGCTCTGCGTCTTCGTCGTGTTTATTTGAGAATATCAATCCTCATTGGTATGTTCGGCATAGAAATAGTACCAATCCGGAACACCAGCCAGAAGCCGTCTTCCATCATCGTACTCAAACTTACCGTAGTCTTCGTTCAGTTCAAGGTTAGCGGACTCGTATTCATCAAGCTCGATGACCTGATTGATTTCGTCCTCCGTTTTCGTGATGTTGCAGGGCGGACAAGCCCAATATCCGGGAACTTCTTCTATCATGTTTCGTCCGCAGGTGCACACTGGAACCTTTGTGTGAATCTCGCGGTACCGGTTCGCATAACAGTGGACAACATTCCCTGCTGCATCAGTGGTGGTCCATTCTTCAAAGCCATTGTCATTGATAAAGCGGTCCATGTAAACCATCTTTACTACCTCATAAGCATCTAATCGGTGTGTGCATCATTTAAATCAAGTATACAACGCTGGTTGGGTTCTTACAAGATTTTCGCCTTGAACTTTTCGTTAATTTGGGTCGTTTTTCGTCTCTGCCCAAAAGCCCACTTTTATTTTCTACTTATATATATTTTTTTCATTTTTAATAAATAAATAAGAAAAAAAGTGGGCAAGTGGGCAAAATGGCATTTTCTTCCAAAAATATAACGTATTTACGCAACATTTTATCAAAAATCCGTGCCCACTTTTGGTTTTAAAAGTGGGCAGAAAGCGGGCTTTTGGCCAGAAATTGTGAATATTTTGTGAACAAACGGTCATTTTCGTTTATTCTAGAATAGAATTTCACGTCTCTGACACACAAAACCAAAAACAAAAGTGGGCACGAATTTCAAAAGTGGGCAAAAGAAAAAGGCCCTGAATTTTACTCCAGAGCCTTTATTATTTATTCGCCGCGCCATTCCATGATGATATTGGATGGGTGACTATAATAACCTTTATTTTTCCCTTCCGTTTGAAAGGTAATACTAGCATATCCCTTTGCTGGATAGTAGCGGTAGGAGTCGACATAGCCCTCCATGATAAGGTTTCCCCCCGGAGTATAAAGCCAGGCATAATATGGAGATTGTTTTCCAGAATCGCAGAAGAACCCGTTGTCCTCCAGCATTCCCCAGGATGTTATTGTTCCGTTTGTCGCTTCATCCAAAACGTCCACGGTTTCCGCATAACAAGGAACTGCCACGGAAAACATTAGGAGCGCTGCGATTACGGCCACCATAATATTCTTTTTCATTAAACGTCCCTCCTTTTTGTCTAAAAATAACATAAATTCTAACTGCTGTCAATGCCAATTTTCATCAGTTATTCCTCCAAACCCATCAAATATTCCGCACTCCGATAGACAAAATATCGCGGTGCAGGCGGTCGAACAAGTGCTTTTTTCGTGACATCTTCCATGCCAGATTGCTTTGTCCGCCACCCAATCGAGATGCAATGCCGGATATTCCGCTCCATTCTTTCTGGATTTGCCGCGTATTTTTGCCCGAGTTGTTCGTAATAAATGTACATGTGCGCCGGCTGTTCATCCTCCAGCAAAGCCTCCGTGACTATGTCGATCAGCTCACCAAGCGGATTAAATCCCATCAGCCACGGTTCAATGCCGACGCTTTTCAGATAATCATATGTTCGAGGTCGCATCAAATCACCACCTCACAGATGAATCACACAGGCCGTCAGAGCCGAGCAGCCAAGCATGACAATGATCCAGAAAATATCTTTCGGATGCACAATGATATGTACTTCTCCATCGATTTTCCTGAGATGAGTGCCGATTTTAAATCCCATACTGAGTCCATGCCAGTAGAGACAGCACATCAAAGCAAAGAGCAGAAATCTCATCATGTGGGCATCTCCAATCCTTCTCGGATGTCGTTTTTGATATACTCAGTCTCGCCAAGGGTCTTACGCCACTGAATAATTGCCCTATCCAAAGCAGCTTTTGATACACCGTCATTCCTTGCAAAGATTAGTGACTGAGAATATGACCAACTCCCATCGACATAACGTCCTGCCAAAATATTAGCAGCATCGGCCTCGTCAATCTTCATGAACGAACCTCCACGTCCGGCAGAATATCCGTATGGAAATAGAGCTTGTAGTGGTACGGATCAGTATGGGTGCCGGTAATATCCTCAACAACATACATTGTGTATTCATTCAAATACACATAGTTCTTCTTGTATTCGTTCGGGCCGGTCTTCACGGTGCAAACCAATTCGCTGTGGCCGTTGTTTGAGATGGACATAGCACCTTCCATCTCAAGAACAACTTTGTCCGTGCGAGCGTTGTAGACAGTGATTCGCCGCTCCGCTTCAAAGTAGTCAGCCTGTTTCGAGAGGTTCTGGTTCACCTTGTCGGCTTCAGAGCACCCGCACAGGCACCCCACCAGCATCATCAGACATACAAAGACACAAATAATACGTTTTTTCATTGTTACTTCACCTCAATATCAAATAAACCAGAAGCAAGAGCCATAATGCTTATAAGCAGCACAGTTCGCATCACTTCAATGCACTGCCTTTCCGTGTCTGTTCATCCTCGGGCCAGTACGTGTAAATATCATCAAAGACCACCGGGATCTTGCTCTGCAGCTCCTTCAGCAGCGGACACATGAGTTCTCTCATCTGAGGATGGGCCGCTACAGGAGTACGCAGCTTGAAAATGTTGCGCCACTCACGATAGTTGGCAGTAACCACGATCTCGGTTTTCAGGCACAGCGGCAGCACACAGCGGGCCTGTTCGGGACGCATACCATAATCAATAAGGTCGGTATAGTCACCTTCCACATCCTCGCACATATCACGAAACAAGGCCCACTTGTAATACTCTTCGCTCTGTACATCAAATTGCTGAGCCGTGCCGTCAGGAATATAAGACGGCCGAATAAACGTCAATTCCCTGCCAAACTTCTCCTTCGAGTAGTTGCAGTACCGCGTGCTCTCCTGCGCAAAGCTTGCAATGCGGTGCCGCACCAACTCATTCGCCACACCACGGTCACAGGTAAACAGCACACTCAGCTGGGAATGCTCCAGCATAGCCTCATGCCCCTGCTTCACCAGAAAGCCCACCAGCTTCTTTGCCGACTCACCGTCCGGCGTGATCTTGTCCTCGCTCTTGTAGCAGACCCGCGCCACCCGCTCAATCTGCTGGAGCTCCTTAATGCCTCCCTCAGAAATATCAGTGAGGATTTCGTACTTAGGTTCAATGATTTTCATAAAATGTTTACCTCCATAATATGGTTTGTATCGTTCAAATTCAGGCCATCTCCCCTGATTTAACTTCACGGACTACCCGGTCAAACTCTTTGATCTTTTCGATAATCGAATCGATGTCCTCAAAAGTAGGATTGGCGATTAAAACATCATCGTTCTGGTAGATGCGGTTTTCGATTTGAATATCGCACGGCTTGATACCATGTTTCAAACAGAAAAGTGCATCATAAATGAGAAGTTGCTTCATATCTGTCGGTTCATGCTTGGTTCTCAGAGCATGGATGCGCAGAAAGTTGTTTGTGAAGTCGATTGCATCAGCCACACCATAGCAGTTCTCGGAATAATAAAGACCCACCTCAGGTATCATGTGAAAATCAATCGCGTCATTGATATAAGCGTTGAGTGTCTTCTTGCTCTGAGGGAACTTTCGTCCAACTCTAATACTTCTCGCCGCATATGCGTGCGGATTCTTGATGCTGCTCTCAGGTTTAACGAATTTCATAATTAAATCTCCTTTTCATCAGTGAATCCACTATTTCGAGCTGACTGAGGCTCTTTCCGTTGCCCCTTTGTGGAACTATGTATCCGAGATGAGCCATTTGTTTATGGTCGCAGGATTTCACTTTGGGACACCTCTGGCATTTTGGAGCAAGAATGGTAATCGCTCCAAAGTCTTCGTTCATAAACTATCCTCTCGCTTCAACTTGCACTCCCAGTCGCCGCAGATATCTCCGCAAGCTAACTTTTTCGCGGTCTTCATGCCTTTACGGATAGCCTCCTGCTTGTCGGTCGCCCTGACTTCAAAGGTCTGATGCCCACCGCCATTGTCTGTGCAGGAAAATATAAAGGTGTGTTTCATATATTGGCTATCCTTTCTGCTTCGGGATCTCGTAAAATTGAATCCCATTCACTGATAAATCTCTTCAGATTCAAGTCATCGATTTCTGGTTGCATGGTTTCTGCATCGTAACTCATAGTAACACTACCGGTTTTATGAAAGCCAAGTTCGCATACGGGACAGATGATTTTATAATCAATTTTCAACATGCCTCCAGTTTGGCATGTTCCACTGGCAGCCAACCGCACTTTATGATAGCATACCGGACAACATCTCATAAAAAGTCCTCCGTAATAGCTAGTACGAATATATCGATTACTTCGTTCAGGAAGGCGACCACGCGATATGGCCAACTATTGAGTTTGCTCTTAGACCCGCAGTCCTTTTCTTGAATATCAGAATATGCCACCGATCTCCCATATACAGGAACCCGCACAGCAGGTGTACGAATTGCTGCATACGGAATATTATCTACCCACAAAATTGGTTCCTCACAGCATTGAACTTCTTGGGCGCAGATTTGCCGAATATCTTTTGCACTGTATGCTCCAGCTTGTGCTATTGCGTTTAATGCCTTGGAAAACTTCTCAACATCATCCATCTTCTGTCATACCTCACAGCAAAATCCGAAACAGCGTAAACCAAATCACCTTCAGCGTAACTACAATGATGATCAGCCACGCACAGATAACGATGGTCATAGCCAGCATATGGCCGAGGAATACTCCGAGTTTCGTCCAAACATCAGTCATTTTCATCAACCCTTTCAAACCCTGCAAACTTTCCGAAGCCAATATTTCCATGCTCGCAGTGGTGAACCGGTTCATATTTTTTCAATTCGGTTACATGATTTAGAGCATCAGCCAGCCCCACATAGCAGAGACCATCATTAAATTTCTGTTCGCATAAGCTACATTTGTAAGCTGAAAAATAGAATGTTATCACCTCACACACCTCCTCGCAGCATCTACCCGGCACTCTGCAGCGTTCAGCTCAAAAATAGCCGCATCCACAAATTCCGGGTCGCAGTGATCAAAGTGGTTCCGAGCCACTTCCAAATCCCGCAAAGCCTCACGCAGGATATTAACCGTCGTCGGGATCGGCTCCATGCGGAATATCTTTTTGACATACTCAGCGATTTTTCGCAGCATTTCTACACCTCCACATCTTTGTGACATGACGAGCCGTGAGCCAGCCCTCAAAATCATCATGGCCAAGCAGCTGCGCACCCATCACCTCGATAAGCCCCTGCTCAAAGCCATAGGAACCCCAACCCCAAACGCCATCCCAGATACGATTTCCAGCAGCATCATATGCAATAATTTGCTCACCACCATCATGCCGTCCGCCAGGAAGAAACTCCTGATTGTCCGGTCTGTCCATCTCTGGCCAACGACGTCCATAAGTATGTGGAACCTTAGCGTGCTTCAGCAGAATATCCAGCTTCTGCATCTCGGTCATGTGACTCCAAACCCGGAGTTTCCAGGTTTTCTTAGACATGTTTCTCATTTCTGCATTTCCTTTCGTTAGCCTCTATGACCTTTGCGATTTTATGCTGAATATAAAGCACACAGCCAGCCTGACTATCACACCCGAATGAAGCCAATAGTCCAGCAATAGCATTCAGAGAGTTTAAATCCTCTTCAGCAAATATCATTTAGCGTTCACCGTTCCTCCTGATACTCTACAATTTTGGTCACTTCACTCTGAACCCGGCATAAGAAATCACACGAACTTAAGCAACCGCATTCCGCCAACGCCTCAGCGATATCGCCTAAAATATCCATATCGGCTCTTGTGAGATTAACTTGAGGAACAACTTCAATGTTCTCTTCTGTGATAAATGTGGTATAGTCCCACAATGGTGGCATTTGATGCTCATGTGTTGCATGCAAATATCTCCCTTCAAATGTAAAAGCAAGAGCCGCAGATTTCTCCACGGCTCTATGCCCTTAGAACTCCTCAGCCAAATCATCCGGCATGAATTCCCGATTTTTTCTTAGTGTCGTCTTATTGATCATCGACAACTTCAGCTCAAGAAAGTATACCTGTTCGTCAAGTGCCATACGCTTACGCTTGTTTAGTTCAAGCTCATACATAAGCTGCTTTTCCTTGGCATCCAATTCTTCTCTAGTATAATCCTCATAAGGCGAATTCATAAAATCCATAATAACCTCCAAGTATAATTTGTGAGTATTCGTCCTTCATAAAGGAAGCTGATTATTTCGCGCCTTCCTTAAACTTCAGAGGTTTCACAGTCCCCTCCCGTGCACACTCCGTCAGGCACTCGTTGCAGGGCTCGTCCGTCTCCAGCACCTTGAAGTTCTTGCACTTCGGGCAGTAGGTTGCATAATCCACTTCGCGCATCCAGTCATTCATCAGTTTTTACCTCCGTGGTATATATGCATCGTGTATCCATTGCAAATCTTGCACTTAGCATAGCGGATGTTCGGATAGTACCTTGAATATCTTTCAGCTTCATTCCATTTATGGAGTGCTATTGTGCGTTTGCAAGCGCAGTCCATACACGCAATTTTTATAATGAGCATTACAGCCACCGCATTTAACGGCAACGAGCTTATCATCAGGGTTTGCATACTCATCGAGGCTACCGATGTATTTATGTACCCAATGCTCATTGCAAAACGGGCATTTCAAAATTCTACTGCTCGCAGGAACTTCATCCATGTCGTACAGCCACACCTCAGGGGCAACAGGATGGCGTTTATTGCAATTGGTACACTCAACCGATATCCAAGGACGTTTTTTCTGGGTCTTCTCCTGCTTAACGGAGAACCTATCATCCAGAATATCTTTTATAGAAACGATCACCGAATGGTTACAATAGTTGCATTTCAACTCAACTTTTTCATTGGGAACGCCTACTCGCCACGCTACCCCATCGCAAATCTGACCATTCTCTTTAATAATCGTAGCCTCACAATTGGGGCAAAGGACTTGATAGTTCTTTTTCTTAACCTCCCCAACCTTCGCAGCAAACCTATCATCCAACTCAGGATGCGTCACCCGCTGGTTCAATGCCCAGAGCAGGTTCCAGCAGGCAGCACGCAGGTGGTCCTCGTCGTCCATTCCGACCATGTACTTCGCCAGATGCCGAGAAGCACTATCCAGCAACGAATGCAGCGGGATACCCTTATCCACATTGTGCTCACCATACTTCAGCGCACCCTCCTCGCAGTGCTTGCTGACCTCCATGATGCCATACCAAGGCAGAAGGTCCATCCGCCCCTTTCCTGCATGCATATCACGCTTGGCACCGGTTTCAAATTCGGTGCGGTCTCCAGAATCCTTAATCATCGTTTTCTGCCTCCTCCAGCGTTCTCATAAGCGCAACCGCCCGCATTGTTAGCGCTATAAAGTGAAGAAATCCCGGGTCGGAAATTCCCCTCCTGACAACCTGATTTGCCAATTCATCTTTATTGGCGTATTCGAGCATCTCATAGGAAATGTTTTTAAGCGCTTCTTTCGCTGCATTCTTTTCAAGATTGTTCATTTCTTTTTCCTCCGTTTGATTTGTTCACCAATAAACATATAGCGAACGTTTGTACGCATACTATGTCGCCAAGCCATCATCCTATCATGGTCTTTCCTGTTATTCGATGCTGCACGAAAGAATGCTGCCGGGATAAGTACGAAACACTTATCGCTCATCTTTCGCCTGTAAATCTGCTTCAGATGCTTCTTAGACAGGTTTTTCATCAGGTAACCTCCAACACCTGCTCCGGCGAATAAATGCCGAAGAAATTGTACGCACCAGCCTCGTCCAGTGAAACTCCGACAAAATATCCATCTTTGCCGCAGAATGTCACATAGTCTAAGCCAATTTCCGTCGGATTGCGAAAAATGTACATTTTTAGTGCATTTCCAAATGATCTATGCTCCTTGCACCTACTTTCCAGCATCCGATCAATCTTCTTAATCGTCTTTCTCGACGGATTACACATGGTTCTGTCCCCCTTCATATTTCAGAAAAACACCATACTCTCCCCTTACAAATAAGACCTTTCCCGTTTTTAGTGCCTCGATGTCTTTGTCCGTTAATATGAAGAAGTTGTTGCCAAATACGGACTGTTTCCGGCATACATCAAGCAAGTCAATCGGTTTCAGCGTTTCATCAAACCAGCTTTCAATATCCTCTTTCGTAACACGGCACGGTCGATTGTTTCCTTTGCAGCACCCATTCTTCATGTAGCCGGGGCATTCTTCATATGCCATAAATATCAACCTCCATAAAATTTCCGCTCATTGAACTTTTTCTTTTCCATCAGGGCTCTGCCGATTGCAAGATCAATACCAGCCCTGCTCTTCAAGTGATAGAAATATAAATCGGTATACGGAGTATTCAGTCGGTCGATACGCCCAGATGCCTGCTCCATGACTTTGTAGGAGTAATTTTGGCTGTAAAATATAATGGTGTCCGTCTTGATGCAGTTCCAGCCTTCTGCCCCGGCGTTATACTGCACAAGATAGACCCACTTCTTACCATCCGGTATCGGCTGATGCTTGTGTCCGTTCCACTGCGCCACTTCCACGTCTTTGTCATATGCCAGATTCAGCAGAATATCCAGCTCATAGTCAAAGTTGTAGAAGACGATAGCTCGCGGATGTGTCTTGCAAATATCCAGCATTGCATCTGCCCTGCTCGGATCGGTGTTCACAAGCTTGCGCAGCAGATAACAGAACTCGCTGGCAGTTTCGATTGGTCGGTTCTCATACGGATTCCACCGAGATTTGTGAATATCTTTGTATTTCAACCGGTCAAAGTCCACATACACTGTCTCATGGTGCTGCACGGTATGCCGCTCGAAGTCCATATCCACAAGTATTCTGTCCCGCAATCGCACGAGTCTGCCCGTGTTCAAATATCTGTCGATCTTCGGGTACTTCGAGAACCTTGCATAGACTACATGTTCGTTTTTGAACTGCGTGCGGTTCTTAAAAAAGCCATTTGCAATGAACACCGGAACATAATCCATCCAGCAGTCACCCGGAGTAGCACTCAGCAATATCCAGTCGTTCGCCTTCGCTATTTTCTGGAATGACTGCTCCCATTGTCCGCTTCCGACAACGCGCTGCTCGTCAAATATAAAGAAGGCATTTCGCACCCCAATATATTTATGCACGTTATTCCACGAATCTACGACGACTTTATGATGATACATAGCTGCTTTCTCGTCTGTGGTCATCATAAACGGGAGCATTTCTTCTTCCCATTCTGCCGTATCACGCTTGCGTGCTGTCGTGATGATGTACAAATCCTGCGGAGGATCGTGCATCTTTACATAGTGCTTGGTGTTTACCTTGCCTCCATTCTGAATATAATAGTAAGCCAGTCCTGTCCGGCTTTTTCCACTGCCAACGCCGCCGCATAAGATGCAGCCATTTCGCATTCGGTTGACTGCATCCTGCTGGTAATTATACAGTGCTACTCCAGACACTTCGTTCGCCTCACTTCCTTACGCACATGAATAGATTCCGGGCGACAGTGATTCTCGTATGCCAGCAACGCAATTGTGGCTTCCTCTTCTTCCTCGCCCTCACCGAACAACGTATAGGCAAATAGTTCTTTTCCGTTATACTCAAAGACCTTCCAAGTGCACCATTTTTCTTTCATTTCTGCGCCTCCATAAAAAGAAAGAGCCGCAGATTTCTCCACAGCTCAATGCCTTGTCAGTAAAGTTGAATGCCTTGTGTTTCCAGTATGTTCTTGAAAATAGCGCAGCTTTCAATTGTGCTCCGATACATACTCGCCTTAAAGTCATCACGCAGTCCGTGATAATTATCAATCGCGTACACCGTTTCCACGCTGGGATTTCTCATCTTCAGCATGGAAGCCTGATATACGATATTGGTAATCGTAATCTCTTCCTCAGTAATGAAATGGTAGGCAAGCACCTTGTACATCTTGTCTGCTCCACCAAGTCCATAAATATAAACCTGTCTGGTCATTCAAACCATCTCCTTTCATAAAGGACTATGATTTTTTCGCGTCAGTAGGGCGATATTTCATCTTGAGCATCGTCAATTCAATGATGGTGTCGATATCTTCGATTTCGTCCTCCACAGAAATTGACTTTCTTGTCTTCCCTTTTTCGATGACAAGGTTCTGCGCCGCAGTGAGCGCTTCGTAAACAGTCATGGCATCATACCTCCTCGCACAGATTCGGGCAGAAGCTGGTGTAAAAATAAATGCTAAAGAGGTGCATTCCCTTGCTGTTCACTTCTCTATCGACTTGCGCAACTTCCTCACGCTTGATAAGGGCCTTGCAAATATCATCGTAGTGCTCCATCAGCCACTCATTGGACATCTCCGAGAACGCGGCAAGATCATCCTCCACACCGAAAATCCAGTTGCCATAGTGGGTGCTCTCAGTGCCATGCTCAACCATATAATCCACGATTTCTTTCACTTTCAGTTCGTCCATAATGTTTTCTCCTTACATTATTATAATAGGGCACTCGCCCATGGTGGGTCAGGCAGGATTTGAACCCGCGATCAAGCAGTTATGAGCTGCCAGCTTTTAACCCGGCTAAGCTACTGACCCAAATAAAAAGAGAGCCTGCGCTACACCACAAGCTCTCTCGAAAATATAAAACCGAGCCGTCACCTCAGAGAACGCCAATTGCGACGTGGGCACTCGCCGGCTGGTGCATTCAACCGAGGACCGACCCCGGCACTCGGAAATATCAATTAGACAAAGCGCTTCATACGCTTCTTAACAACATCAGGCGCGACATAGGCAATGTCAACCAGATACTGCGGAATGTTATAGGTCTTTGCCGTGTAGTTCTCGACGATGCAGCCATCGAACTCCTTGTCCTTATCATAGATACCGATAAATGCATCTGCATCGGCCATCTTCTTGATGGACTCTCCCAGATACCACAGGCGCTGGCTTGCACATTCGGGAGCATCCTCTTCGATAAAAGTCGGGATAACCTCGAACTCCGTATCGAAAACCGCTTCCGCGATTCTGTGCATCTGCTCCATCGTTGCTTTGATTTCTGCATCCGAGCGACCGCGCATCGGGCAGCTGATAAACAGTTTTTCCATGTATCCTCCTTAGAACGGCATATCGTTCGGCTCGGCCATATCTGCGTCTGGTGCTGCATTCACATGTGCGTAACGCTCTGCGTAGGGATCAGGGTCAGCATCCTGCTCAACATACATCACGTCGGCATACAGAGTGAACTCGCCGGGAGCATTGCGCTTCTCAACAAGGTTTGCTTGGCAGCAGACGTTCTTGACGCGGATGAAGTCCAGCTGGCCGACAGTCTCAGGGGTGCACAGCAGACGCTTGCCCTGCAGAGTGATCCAGTAGACGTGCGGCGGCCACTTGGAGTCCATGTTGACCGTGACAGGAACGTAGTAGGTCGGCGTAAAGCCATCCTCATAAGTACGCTCCGGGTTCGGATGGGTCTCCTTAACGTTGATGCCCATCGCCCGCATATCCATGGCCTGCTCGACCGTGGGAATCACGATATTGACCCGGCGCTTGTCCGAGCCAAAGCGGTCCCGGGTGGGGTCACCGGAGAAGTTGGTATCGAAAATGAAACGCGTATCGTCAATGTTGATTTTCTGACGCATAAATATCAGTCTCCTTATTTATAATGTATATGTCTTTTACTCGCTGCACTCAGTTTTGCCGGTAGCCATGTGAGCGAGTTCATGCATGGTCTTGGTCGCGATTGCTGCAGCCTGATTCAGACCGGCCATCATATCTGCGATTGCGCCGACAGAACCCGGCTCCTTCTTTTTCTTCTTGGGATACTGCTTGAAAACCTTATGGAAGCGGTTGTCATTGCCAGCCATCTTCTTCACGATGGCCATGGCAAGACCCTTCTCCATGTCGTAGCTGTCCTCAGGGCCGCACTTCACAACGGTCTTGGTGCCATCCGACCACAGGACAATGGTTGCCGGGTCGTTGAAGATGACCTTGCGGATGCTGACACGGCACATGCCGAACAGCACGATATCATTCTTCTTGGCCAGTTCCGTGGACTGGCGGCCATAGTCAACCGCCATTCTTTCATGCGCAGCCATTGCGATTGTTCTATCATTTACAAACATCGCCGTGGACAGATCATTGCACATATTCCAATTCCAGTAATTCTTTCTCATTTATCTAACCTCGAAATTTCTTGCTGCTTCGTCCTGAATATCGGTCCAGGGCAGATCAGGCTTCTGCCAAGGTGGCTCTTCAGCATCATCTGCTACGAACCACTCGAAATCACCGTGCTTCGCAATAGCATCTGCAGCGTCATCCGCCATCTTGTCAAAGTAGGAACGGTCCACCATATCTTCCATCTGGAGTTCATGAACCATCTCACTTTCCAACCAGCGATAGCCTTTCGTCCCCGTCACCGCTGCATATGTCTTCTCTCCAGCATCATTGACACCAGATTCCCGGACAAGCAAAGCACCACCAGAGCCAGGCTTTACAGGACAGAACGAACCAACACGGCCGACGAAAATATAATTGTGCTCGCCTTCGGGCAGATCTTCGTTCTTATCCAGATAGATAGCGCCTTTGGAAACGGTTTTCGTCTGGCACAAATCTGCAAACACAATCGGTTCATGCGAGAAGAGCGTCTTGAACACATACGGAATCTGGAACTGCGTGCCGGTCGCCGTCCATTCCTTGCTGTGCTCTCCGTTCTTCTCGGGAGTATAGCCATACTGACTCTGACACTGATCTGCATCCAGATACCGGGCAATGTACACTGCATCGTTCACCAGGCACATCTTTTCGTAGGTGGCCTCATGCTCGAAGGTGTAGCCGTATTTCTCGGCAAACTTCGTGCAGAAATCAATGATTTCCGGTGTTGCATCAGGGATCTTGATAGAATCCGTCTTGATGTGCGCCACCGTGAAGCCACGCTGCTGGACCTCATCCTGCAAAGTGCGCATGAACAAAGCACCGCGCAGCGCAACGATGTTGTTGGCGTTCTTGCGATTCCGGAACGGATTCTCAAAGGTTGCCGACGTCAAGCCGTACACCGAGTTGATGGCGATTTTCAGCGCCTGCGACAATGCTTTTGCCTGCTTCGGGTCGTCCAGATACTTTGCCAGCTTTCCATTGAAGAGCTTCTTTGCCTTGTCGTACTCCTTGTGCTTAACGTAGATACGAACATCCATCAGGTCGTTGAAGTTTTTGGTGTACTCGCCGAAGTAATTCAGAGCGACAGCAGAATGCGGGTGCAGGGACGCAACATCCAGCAGCGCAACATTCCAGTACATACCTGGTTCAGCATAGACATAGCCACCCAAACCCAAGTCCGTACCACGGAACATGTTATGCATCCGGCCATCCTCGCCGCGCACCCACTCGTAGCCCGGAAAGGCATTGAGGTAGGGGTTCTTGGTGAGAATATCAGGTTCCACTTCGACCAGGTCATCCGATTCGCCAGTGGCCAGATCCGTATACACCAGCCGAGGATTCTTCTCCTTTCCAAAGATGATACGGGTGGTCAGACTGTTGGTGGTGTCATTGACTGTCATACCAGCCACGTCTGCCAGAATCTCACGAGCGATGAAATCTGCATGGCGCGCATTGAAGACAGCTTCCGTCGCCAGAACGTCATTGTCGCAATACCGTGCAACCTCTTCCCATTTTTCTTCCGGCACAGGCTGATCCCAAGGAAGTCCAAGTTCCTGATGGTGAATGCCAAGCTCGATCTCGAACTTCTTCAGGCTCTGCTTCTTGGCACTGAAATCATAAATATCAGTGTAGGAGAAGTTATATGCCTCGCCAAAGAAGCCCGTATGCTGGTTGATGATCTGCTGAGACAAGTCATAAATTGCCTCGACGGACCACCCAATCATACGGGCATAGAGAATATGGTTGTCGTACTTGCGGTTGTTGAAGCCAATCAGACGATACTGCGAGAGTTTTGCAATATCATCCGCACTGGGATTGATCATGCGATAGACCGTAGTGTTTTCTTTTTCCGGTGTACTCTGGAACTTCCAGTTGACCAGAAGCAGGTTTGGGAACACTTCACAGTCAAAGAAGACGATCGGTGCTTCGCATGTAACAGTTTCCGTCGGCTCCTTGGATTTGAAATGCATCTTGGACACGATTTTCAGGCACGCATCCGCCTGATTCGAGCTGGATGCCGCAAAGCCCAGGATCGCATTCCGCATATCATCCACATCATAGGTAAGGTCACTATTATAGGCGTCTTCCAAAATTTTGTAGATGAAATCGATAGACGGCTTGGTATAGGGATGAATTTCTTTGTTGAGATTGCGCATGATGAGGATTCGCAGCGCTTTCTCGCTCTGGACACGATCGGTGCTAACCATTTTTTCTCCCTTCATTGGTAATCCGGAGCTGATGGGTGCTACCGGAATATCATTGCATTTTGAGAGCTTTCTCCGCAGTGAGCTCTTGCCCGTGAACACTTTGACCTCGATGTGCTCGTCGTAGATCCGGCTGAGTTTGGATGCGTCACCGGAGTAAATATAATGCAGGTGAATGCCCGCACCCGATTTGCTCAGCTCGGCATAGGTTCTCGGCCATTTGCTGGCGGCTTCGAGATTCCGCTCAAAGGACTTCTTGCCATCCTCTCCCGGAATATCAAAGTCGATCACAATGTGGTTCTCTGGTACTTTCACATAGTGCAGTCGGCTGGTGTCCAAATCTGACAGCTTTGTACGAACCTTCTCCCAGTAGTCCGTCGGAGTACCGTTTTCCTTGGCATACTGAGCCGGGCAGTCCTTGCAAATATCGTCCAAGACTGAATGCTGGATCTTGAAATCGATCCAAGATGCCGGCTTCTCGGGCTCGATCGTTCCAAAAGTAGACTTCTTCTCGAACTTTTCTGTTTTGAAGCCGCTGTAGTAGCTTCGGATGCGCTCACCGCTGTCTGTATTGACACGCTCCTTATACTCACGGAAGTAGTTCATCAATTCTTCCTTGAATACCCGCCGGGAGCTCATGTACGGAACGTTCGTGCTGGTACAGAAGTTTTTGTACATCTCCCATGCCACCTGCAGGGATACACCATCTTCCTTCTTGAAGACGTAGTAGCTGTCCTCCACAAAGTTGTACATGTCGTTGGAAGCACTCAGCATGCGAATTGGAATATAATCGTCATAGGCATGCTTATTGTTCTCGTAGACATTCCGACAGTACCAAGCGATGGCACCCAGTTCAAAGTCGATCTGAGAGACCAGTTCCTCATACTTCTTGGCAGGCACTTTATTGCCGGTAGGCTCTACGTCGATCAGACGTCGAACAATACCCGACTTCGCATTGGTGATTTTCACAGGACTGTTCGTACCAAGAATCAGGAAGCATTTGAAGCGGTTCTCATAGGCGGACTTGAACTTCTCGTTGACCGTCATAGATTCGTGAGAAACCAACGAGTTGATGCGGGTGTTGTCTTCAATGCGGCTCAGATCACCATCGTGCTGGATTGCAATCAGCGGGTTCAAGCGAAAGGCTTCCAGCGCAAATGCGTTTGAGGATGAACCCAGGACTTTCGCATCGAAGGGTGCAAAATATCCAGCGAACAGCTTCTGAATGACATTGATGACGGTAGATTTACCTGTACCCGGAGCACCATACATGACAAGGAACTTCTGAATCTTCTTAGAGTCACCATTTACAATTGCTCCGATGGCCCATTCGATCTTCATCCGCTCCGTCGGTGCATACAGTACACTCAACAGCTCGTCCCAGGCTTTGATACTCCCCTGCTCCAGTGGATAAGGAAGCCGTTTGGATGCGTAATCTTCCTTTCGCACTTCAGTGTTGGAGAATATCAATTTCTCGTCGAGCATGGTAAAAGAGTCCCGCATCTGACGCTGACAGTATTTGTGCCAGAGATCGATCATTCCGGACTCTGCATCCCACATGTGAAGCACCCGGTAATTATCAAAGTCACACTTGTGCTCTTCCGCATAGTTGTCCAGCTCCCGGTCAATCAGCTGGAGCGCGTCCTGCTCATCCGTAGACCACAAGCCACGCTCCTCCAGCCAAATCGCATAGAAGTCCCCGCCTCGAATCATCAAGTCCTTAGAATGCTTTATGATCAGTTTGGGATAGATTTCAATCACCCCGTGTTTGCCCGTTCTGCGAGCAATGAAAAGGAAATCAATCATTGGCAATCAATTTCCTCCTTTCTTCGAGGCAAATATCAATCGTTGGACAGCTTCGCATGGCCATCACAATGGATGGTCTTCTCAGCCTCCGCCTGCTTCATCTTGTTCAGTTCGGCCAGCGTAGCGTCATGCTTCTCAGCCAGGTCATCACGATCCTTCTTTGCTTCAACGCACTTCTTGCACTCCATGCCCAGTGCCTTCACCAGCAGGTAGACAATGCCTGCCATACCGAGGAGAGCCAGGTTCTTCTTGAAGAGCTTAGCCTTGTAACGATCGAGTGCACATTCGGTCTGAGCCAGCTGATAGTAGATGTTGCTTTCCATAGTAAAGTCCTCCTCAAATATCATTTTCATTGATGTACGCCATCATCTGATACCAGATGTCCAGCGTACGCATATCTTCTTTCGGGTTTTGCAGGGTGAACAGACCGCCTGCACCGTTGGGCTGGTAGTCTCTGCGACGGAAACGTTCCATCACAAACTCTGCACGGCTGCGATGAAAACGGTTATCATCCATAGCGGCAAAACCAAGGCTCACCACCATATTCCAGAACCACTGCCCAGCACGATAGCCGGCGTTCGGGTCTTCCATGATCTGCTCCTCGCAACGAAGTGCCAGAGCAACCATCATTTCGAGCATACTGCACTCTTTACCCCGAAGTGCAATATTGACGTTGTTACCCGGAATATCAGGGTGCTCGTCCATAAAGCGGCCACGCAGGTTTGTTCCGTCTACTGCACGGTTTTCGTCCATCTCGTTGTCCGGGAGGAAGTCCGTGTCGTAGAGAAATTGGAGCAAATATCGAAACGAAAGGTTGCGGGGCTCCCATTTCCCGCAAACCAGTTCATAGAGCCAGTCGAAATATCTCTTTTCGACGTCGGCTCGCAGTTCATCAATCGTCATAGTCCTCCTCTTCCCGCTCCGGATATACGTCTGCGTAATTCTGGAGCGCCTTCACTACTTCAAAGTCCTTGTGATAGGTGTGGTTGCGCACATGAATCCCGTCCGGCATGAACTTGCCCATAGAATCCAGCGCCTTCTGACCGACAACAGCTTCGATATTGTCCACCTTGGTGCCGTCACTGTCGTAAGCCAGCACGCCATCCGCAAAAAGGGTCAGGAAGCTGCTTTCGTAGTCGTCATCCGCACCGAACTCATCCGGCTCGATAATCTCGATGGGCTCCAGCGGCGGCTTATCCGGCTTTTCCGGGTCATCCACCTGGCGATACGGCCCGGAAATCAGCTCAACAGCCTTTTTCTGAGCCTCCTCCTTCACACGCTCGTCCATGGTCTGCTCCCTCTTTTTGTAGTGCTCGCGAACATCGGCGATCTGCTCATCTGCAAACGCCTGATACTTCTTGCGCATCGCACAATGCATGAAAAAAGCACCAGCCGCAAAGCCAGTGCTCACCAGAAAAATATCACGAATCCAGCTTTTCATTGGAATCTCCTTCTTTGACTGTCATCATAGTGAACGCAAGTCCTCCGAAAAAGAGAGACACGCTCATCAGAACGCCGCCAATAATGTGTCTTTTGCGTTGGGTATCGGTCAGGTAGTCCAGAAACAGGAACATGTTTTCCAAACTGCTCATACAAATATCCTCAATTAGAAAGGACGGCCAGACCAGAGAAGAAGCATACTCCGGCCATGGCTGCGAACACATAAGACAAAGTCCTTACAACTCTGGTCATAGCGAATCCTCCTTTAAATATCCATCAGATCTTATTGACAATGGGGCCATCAACATTGAAATGCAGCACGACCGAGCGGTCACCCTGCATCTTGTCCAGACCGAACTTCACGCAGTTGGACAGTTCTTCATTGTTGGGATCATAGACCCAGCCAACGAGCTGACCGTTGGGCTTATAGATCTGTTGGCCATTGTTGTAGCGACCGATCATGCGGTAAACTTCGTTCAGGAAAAGATAACCGCGCATCCGAAGCTGGTTGTTTGCGTGTGTCTCCACCATGCTCAGAAATGCTTTGTTCAGCTGCGCGTCCGGCTCCCAGGTATCGACCATCTCATCGAAGATCAGGTCGTACGGCGAGTGTTCGCCATCGGTTTCATCAATGTAGGACTTGACCACCTCCTCGGTGCCATCCTCGTTGATGACCTTAGACTCGACTTCAACTGCCTTAATGCCATGCTCGATCTCGTGCTGAACACGCTCACCAAAGCGCTCCGACACACGACCCTTGTACTCGTTGAACGCCTTGTCCAGCGTGACGTAAGCTGCGGTCAGAGCTGCATTACGCTTCTGCAGGATGTGATTCGAGCCAACCATGCAGCCGAGAGACAGAGTACCCAGGATGACTGCTGGCGCATAGAGCTTCACCAGATTCACGCCGGTCTGCACATAAACCGTGGTCAGATCCTTCTTGGCGTCCTCTTCAGTGTACTCGGCACCTTCCTTGACCTCGACCTTGCCATCCTTCACATCGTGGATGGTTGCAACGCTGGACTGGTGCGCAGACATAATATCATTGACCTTCAGAGTTGCCTTGCAGGCCATGACAGCGCTGGTCACAGCACCAACGGCACCGCAGACCATCAGAATCTCAGGGCTATGCTTGCCCAGCTTGAACTTTGCTTTTGCTGCAAAACGGCTTGCTTTGACCATAATATCGTTCATTTTCATAAATATCTTTCCTTTCTCAGTTGTTAAAAGCAACGGGCTTCGGCAGCCGGATAATATAACCGCCGCTCACGGGCTGCACATAGGCACGGCCCTGAATCTCGTACCAGCCATACTTATTATCCGTATAGTTCGAGGTCATGCCGACCAGATCATAGAAGTCAGCGACCGACACGCTTCCGTACGTAGCGACTGCATCGGCCATCTGGCTCAGGACTTCCTCCGCATCACCGCGCGAGGAGAAAATCACATCCTGATAGTTGATAGGCGTTGCCACAGCCGTCCGAGCAGTGTTATTCCGGTTGGAATACTGATTATAAGAAACACGGCTGGGCGTTGCATAGCTCATGCCAGAAGGTGCTCTGGGGTGGTCATCACCGAACATCACCATGTTGATCGTCTTCCAGACCAGATCCACAATGACATTCTTCAGCGACGGAATCGCAACATCTTTGACGATATGGTCCCGTACGGTCTTCAGGTCTTCCGCGATGAACATGCCTGCGACCTTCTGAATATCATTTTTCTCCTTGGTCACAACTTTGCCAGTGGTCACCTTCTCGAACTTTTTCTCATGCTTCTCGGCATTGCCGGTCGTAATGGAGTTCGAGGGCAATTTGATTTCGGCCATTGGAGTTCTCCCTTCAAAAATAAAAAAGGAAAGAGCCGCAGATTTCTCCACGGCTCTCGCCTGAACCTTTCACATTAGTTCTCTTCTTCGGTCTCTTCGACTTCCTTGTAATCAACGTCCTCGATTTCTTCCGGCTCGTCCTTCACGATCTTCACCGGGCTCTGGAACTTGAAGTGCTTCTTCGGCTTCTTCTCCTTCTCAACCTTCTTCTCACCCTTGCGATTCTTCAGTTTGTTTGCAGCCCATACAACGCCGCCAACAACTGCCGCACCGCCAAGAACGAACAAGGGGTTGATGCCCGAGTTATCAACCTCTGCCTGCACCTCATTGTTCTCAGTAACCACGGGAGTCACTTCGTTAGAAGTTTCCTCGGTAGTAACCTCGTTCATGTTGTTCATTTCGTCCATAGTAATAATCTCCTTTCAAGATTTGTCCAATGTAAACCTTATTGGTTCCATAAAGCAGGGTGAATTTTTCGCGTCTCACACGCCAAAATAGTGCGGCATTTCAACGTAATTAACAACCAGGCAGGGCTGTCCTTCTTCGTCCAGACGAGACGCATAGCAGGTTTCGATGTAACCGCGATCAATATCCCAGCCCATCGTATCGCCGAGCTTCATCTCATCGAGGCCGATCAGGTCATACCACTCGTTCAGGCTCATGCGCATATCATCACGCAGCTGACGGTTGAAGTCATTGACTGCCTTGTCGATTTGATTCTTCGTGGCAACAAAATATCTGCTGCTCAGCGAGTCAAAGCACTTGATCTGACCGGCAGCATTGTTCACAACCATGGTCTTCGGCTCCGGCACCTTCTGCTGCTGTTCAATGGCCACCGACTGTCGAATCTCGCGCTCCTTATCTTCGCCAATGGTCTCCAGAACCTTATCACGGTAGGAACGCATCGTGCTCTCGCTCAGAGTATAAGCTGCAGTCAAAGCAGCATTGCGACGTGCATTCACACCGCTGGCACCGATGATGCAGGCAGTCGATACGGCGAAGCTGACCACCGTCGGAATATAAACCGGCGCTGCCGTCTTGATGATCTCCTTTGCTTCCAGCTTCTCAACACCCAGTTCCTGCTTCTTATCCTCCAGCAGGATCATGGCTTTCGGCGTCGCCTTGATGGCAAAAATCACGGAGGATGCTGCCCCCGCGATGCCCAGGCCCACAAGGATCTCCGGGCTGTGCTGTTTTGCGCCCTTCCAGAGTGCGTTTGCAAATGCTTTGAGTTTCATTGTTGTTCTTACCTCCTGAAAATATAAAAGAAAAGAGCCGCAGCTTTTGCCACGACTCTCGTCTTGCACTTAAATGTGCCCGGTCTCCACCATATTCTTGAACCGGATCTCGCTTTCCTGTTCGATCATGATTTCATCCTTATGAAGGATGTCCCAACGATACCGAACATACTCATACAGTCGAACCGGCTGTAAAGCAATCGTAATCGCCAACCCCATCAGGGTATAGATCACCTGCTTTGCACACCGCTTCAACTGATTCCATGTCAGTTCGTCGATTTCCTTCCAGAACTCGTAATCATAATTGTGCATAATAAAATCTCCTTTCAATTTGTGGATTCTTCCATAATGCAGAGAGATTTTTTCGCGTCTTGATGAAAAGAAAGAGAGGCATCACTGCCCCTCAGACTTTTTGCTCTCGGCGAGCTTCTTATTGACCGCTTCGTCAATTCGTGCATCCAGGTCTTTGTCCTCAGCATAATCCTGCAGCACCGTGCCGATAAAGCCTACGACCATGCCTGCCATGCCCAAAATTCTCCAAATGTTCGTCTTATTCACAAGTCTCACCTCCTTCATAATGGCCCTGGTATTTTTCGCGTTAGAACGGTTCACCCGGCTCATAGTTTTCCCAATCTTTTACCGGGTCAGCCCACGGGCTAAAATAGTAGACTGTCAAACCGTCGTCGGTTTTCTGTTCATCGCATTCCACATCCAGCCAGAAGTATTCCCATTCATCCACCATCTGGTCGATGCACCAGCCACGCGATTCCGGATCTGGCTGATAATCAAGACCCAGCAATTCGCACCATGATTCAAGCGAAACACCACCGTCCAGAGCCAACTTCTTGTTCAACATATAGGCAGCTTCATAAACTTGAGCCATCGTTGCATTGAAATATCTTTTCGTGTACGGCTCGTAAAAGAGCTTTATCGCATCGCCATTTTTGTCAAGAGGCATTTCTTCGACTTTTCGATGAATATCATGCTCCATCTCTTCGCCGACCTGCTCTGCTACCTTTTTGCGATAGGCACTGTAGGTCTGCTGAACCGCAATGTATGCCGCCATGAGCTCTTTCTGGGTCTTTTTGTTCAGGCAGTTCGAGCCCATAATGCAGGCAATCGTGCCAACGCCCACGACAGCGGCCGGAATATAATAACGCCAGCATATCTCGACCGTTTCCCTCTTGGTCATTGGTTCGTTTCGGTTCAGGTCGATCAGGCTTTGTGCCTTCGTAGTAGCTTTTGCCGTCTCAACAGCCGTCACCACCACGCCTGCAGCAGCGACCACAGACAGGATCGTTGCGCCGTGCTTGCTGATGTACGAGACAATCTTTTTGCTCAGTTTCATTGTTGTTCTCCTTTTATCAATGATGGATTCTCCAACGGTTTCGGTTCGACGCATTCACAATGCCTCTCGGATATCCAACCATAAGATAGGCCGGCACAGCATCATTACGCAGAAATATCCGTCCTGCCCGCTCATGAACTCCGAGGGCGAGCTTGTTGGCGTCGATGAAATCCCGGATGCCTGCAACGATCGCGCGGCTGTTGGGCCGATCCTGTTCGTTCAATACAACTTCCATAATGAACGCTCCACTGTAAACAAATTCGCTGACAATACTGCGAACATCCACCTTGTCAACTTTTCGCTTTGGCTCATAGGAAGCATTGTACATTGCCGTGAATTCTTCCGAGCTGATGCTTTTCAGTTCCATGATTGCTCCTTTCACAGCACACCGGCCTTCGACAAAATATCAATCAGGGCTTCCTGGGTCATTTCGGCGTCGATATCCAGGTGTACCCTGACCTTTTTGGTCTTGTCCGTGTAGTTTACCCGAAGGTCGTTCAGCTGAACGAAGGCGTCGATTCCCTGCTTTTTGATTGCTTTGCCTACTGCTGCCGAAACCAGCCGGCGCAAAAATCCAGATTGAATGTGCATAATGTCCTCCATGATGGTTCTCCTTTCAAAGTTAAAAATAAAAAAGGCAGAGGGCGAATCTTTTTAGAATTCGTACTCTTCCTGATTTGCTTTCTGAATTTTCTTCAGTTCCTTGCGCTCCTTCCACTTCTCCCATGCCACAATGCCGCCGATTAGTGCGCAATACACTCCGGCGACAACGCCACACAGTTTGAAGTAAGTACCCCAAGTCCACTGCTTGTTCATAAAGTTCTTAATTGCTTTCATCATAGTAATTTCTCCTTTCAATGTAAGCCCTCTTACCTTCATAAAGCATCGTGAATTTTTCGCGTTTGGTAAAAAGAAAAGAGCCTACGATTTCTCGTAAGCTCTTTGAGATAAGGCTAAATATCAATTCGTGTACCGGTTTCCGTTAAAATCCTTAGTTCTTCGACGGCCGGAACAGCCTCACCAGGACCCAGATGACCAGACCAATTATCAGTCCGATCACCGCGGTCACAACGACCTGCCCAACCGTTACGCTTGTATTCCAGATCTTCTTCAAAATATCCATCGTACTTCTCCTTTGTTTTGGGCCTTATCCCATAAGACAAAGGGGATTTTTCGCGTAAAAAGAAAGAGCCGCAGATTTCTCCACGGCTCTGTGCCTTTGAGTTACTTTTTGCTTACATATTCATTGAATTTGGCATTGACTTGATCGATAATATCATCCGCACTTTCCTCCTCGTACACGTCTTTGATCGCACGTGTTGTCCATGTTGCCTGGAGCCTCTTTCCATGCTTAAGGCCGTCAATATAACCCTTGTCCATCGCACTCCATGCAAAAATGACACCACCAACGATCATACCTACGCTCTGCTTAACTAATCTTGCGTCAATTTTCATCTTTCATACCTCCAAAATATAAATGTCAAGACGTAACTCGTCTCATAAAGCAGCCCGTTTTTCTCGCGCCTACACCTCTTTCCGATCAAACACCGTCTCCCACCTCTCCTTCTTCATTGGTTTCATCCTGATGGCCCACATGAGCTGCCGGACAGTCACGGTCGGATAGAATCCATTTTGATTTTTCTTTTTGGCGTGTTCGATAAAATACTCCCGGAATCCTTCGTGCATATAGATTTTGTCCGTCAGCCACGGGTCGATCGGGCCCCAGAATGTCGCTCGGCTCTTCTCGTTGAACCTTTGCTGGATAACGCAAAGTCCTTTCCCGTGTTCTGCATACAGCGTGCAAGTCCGGTACACTGGGTGATTGCAACGGTAGGTCACACCATAGTATCTCGTCCACTCTTCGGACGGTTCGGTATAGTATCGCATAAAAAGAAAAAGAGGCCGCAGCTTTCGCCACGACCTCCACGGTTCCTCCTTACTTTGTCTTCGTCCAGGTTCCTCTCAGGATCTCACGGCCTTCTTTCCGTCTCTGACTCAGCGGCATAATACCACCAGCGTCATTCACGCCCTCGAACACATCGTTCCAGATATACAGCGCCATAGTTCCCACAACGCCTGCGATCGATGCGCCGACCTTCCACCATTCGATCTTGCGAGCCTTCTCCGCATTCTCCACGTCCAATTCCACCTGCCGCTTCTTCAGCTGCAGCTCGTCCTCTTTCGCTTCCTTTGCTTCCCGGCTCTCACGATCCTTCAGGCTGGTCTCCTGCATCTTCGCAATGCTGTTCACCGTTGCCGTATACTCCTCTGTGCCCGGCTTCATCGTTTTCAACGCATCATATGCCATCTCCAGAGCTTCATTTGCCATTTTTTCATTGTCCATTTTGATTTCTCCTTTGCAAAATAAATTTGGAGTTTTCTCCGTAAAGCAGCGAGTTATTTTCGCGATTTGACCTTCTGGACGCGGAGGATCACATAATCGTTTGTTTCCAGCCCATCGGGTGATTCGTCCAGATTCAGGAACAGGTGCGCACCATCGTCCTCTTCCCCGGTATAGCCAACGATGATCGTGCCGATAGATTCTCGGCTCAGGTCACGTCTGATGCCCAGCACAACGCCAAGGCAGAACCCCAGCACCACGGCAATTCCCGTAAGGATCCAGATCAGATAGCTCATAAGACACAACTCCTTTTAAAAATATAAATTAGATTTCCGTCGAGTGCGTTCGGAAGAAAAAGAAGAGCCGTAGCTTTCGCCGCGGCCTTCCTCGATTCCTTACACAAGTCTGAATTAGCGCAAACCCGCCTGGAACATGATCAGATTCCGCATCTCGTCGCGCTCCCAATCCACGTGTTCGGTCCCAAACGGCTCCTTCGCACCTTCATTGATTGCGTTTATCATTTCAACAAAACCCTTTACAATGTTCTTCAGCATAGTTTTTCTCCTTTGCTAAAAGTGTATATTCTTCCATAAAACAGGGAGATTTTTTCGCGTTCGGAGAAAAAATAAGAGCCGATGTTTCCATCAGCTCCATTTTGAAATGTTATTTCTTTTTGTTTCTTTTGTGTTCTCCTTTCCGTTTCTCGATCAGGAGCTTTAAAACCTCCCATAAAATCAATAATACAAAAAGCTGCACTACAAAATTGTACATTAGTCATACCACCTTTCATAAAGGTAGCTGAATTTTTCGCGTCCAAAATAAAAAGGAAAGAGAACGGGACTCGGACCCGTAACCCCTGCTTTCTAGCAGTGCTCTACCAATTGAGCTATCTCCTTCCATAAAACAACCTGCAATTTTCGCGTCCAAAAAAGCAAGAGCCGCAGATTTCTCCACGGCTCTTAGCCTTTAGTAAACGATATACTTCGTATACTGTTTCTTTTCCACTTGCTTGATTACACCTGCTTTCTTCAGCAGTTCAAAATCACGGATAATCCCGCCCATGTCAAACGCTTCAAATTCAACATTGAAGTCGCTGCGCTTCAGCTTTCCGTCCTCGTAGTCTCTGATTCGATAGATTCCCTGGCCAATCAGCCTCGGGTCCATCTTACAGTTCCGACGAACGACTTCCATCATCAGCTCGCGCCCTTCAATGCCGTCATCTCTGACGCCCTTGACGATAACGGTCATGTGATTCACTTTGCTATTAAACATATCGTGCTCTCCTTTGCATTTAAACAGTGAATATTCGTTCCATAAAGCAACCTGCAATTTTCGCGTGTCACTGTCGTTCTTTGCTCAGGAGCCAGAAGAAGTAGCGGTAATATTCGTAGTAGATGTCTCTGCAGCACGGGCATCCTTGTGCCAGCAGCTTTTCGTAGCCGAGGCCAAGAGTGACCCCCTTCTTGACGTATGGTGCAAGAACGGTGTCCAGCTCCTCCACACATCTGTCAACGATGTCCATGCAGTTGAGATAATATAGCCTTGCCAGTGCTTTCCGTTCGGTCGAGCTCTCTGGAGAATGTCCTTTGATTACGCCAGTCATATCGATCGGTGCTGCCTCCCAGAAGTCAATGAGCGTCAAAGCGTTTTTCCAGCCCTCATACTGTAAGCAGAAGTGCTTCAGTTCATAGTAGCGGTGCTTCGGGATATGATAGAGGCTTTTCTTTGAAAGTTCAGGACGTTCTCTTTTCATTCTTCGCCCCTCCATTCGTAGCCTGTCTGCTCGAAAAGAAGCTTCGGCGAAATATAATAATTGATTCTCCCGTATTTTGAGCTCATTTCCTTGAGATCGGTCACGCGCCTGCCGTTTCTCGTGGCCTCCCCAATCGGCAGCCATCCGGCAATGATACCAGCTCTCACCCATGCCGGATCACGTCCGTAGACCTTTGCCGCCACCCTCACTGGAACAGCACCCAATTTTAACCTAGCTTTGTCCATACTATCGTACTCCTTTTATGTTACTCTAAGCATATCTAGATACGTCTTAGGCATGAAAAGATAATAATGGTAAAACCGGTCGACTGCGTGCTGTATTTTATTTAGTTTGCGGCGCAGCATTGACAAGTCTGTGAGAATGGTTTAACCTAGAATAGCTTTTCAAACAGAAAAAGCCCGGGTTGACCGAGCTTTTGAGTGAAAATGGCAAATTTATACAATGATTGAAGGAGGTTTACATGCTAAAACTCTGTCCAGAGTGTTGTCTACAAGTGAGCGATAAGGCAGCAACTTGTCCTCATTGTGGTTACCCGCTCGACCAAACACCCGTTCCAGTCCTGCAGCGCCCCGTTCCACAAAAGCGGCGAATGCATCTTCCGAACGGTTTCGGCAGCATCACTGAAGTCCGAACGAAAAATCTTCGTAACCCGTTTTATGTCACTGTTCCTGCCGGAAAAACTCCGGAAGGCCGTCCCATTCGTAAGCCGCTCAAGCCCAAATCATCTTTTAAGACATATAACGAGGCTTATCAAGCACTGGTGGAATATCACCGAAATCCTTATGACCCAGAAACGATCATCAGCTTTCAGGAGCTATATGATCTCTGGTATCAAGAACGGGAAAAAGCTAATCCCGATAAGACAACGCTTTGCCGCTATCGGAGCCTTTGGCGGTATTCCGCGCCAATCAAAGATATTCCAGTACGCAATCTTCGTGTCCACCATTTAAAAGAATGCGTACTTCATGGAACCGCGGTGAATAATGGAGCAACCGTCGAAATTTCGCCAATCACTGGTTCAAAGCTGAAATTCATGTACAACCAGCTGTTTGATTATGCTGTTGAAAATGAATATGTAGATAAGAACATCGCCCGCATGTTTAATGTCAACTGCGAATTTGAAACGCAGCATGAGCACTTCCCTTATACTGATGAAGAGATCAATATTCTCTGGAAAAATGTAGGAATCTGCGACGTTGCTGACCTGATCCTCATTCAGTGCTATTCTGGCTGGCGGCCGCAGGAGTTAGTCAAGTTAAAAATAGCAGACGTTCATCTTGACAAGCGTTGGATTCAGGGTGGTATGAAAACAAAAAATGGCAAAAATCGCCAGGTGCCTATTCATATGAAAATTATGCCGCTCATTCAGCATCGCTATAAGGAAGCGCAGAGTATCGGTAGCGAATATCTTTTTAATCATCATTACAAGCGCTGGCCCGGCAGGTGGACTAAATACTCCTATGATTACCTTTCCGATTCGTTTATCGAAACGCTCCCCTTGTTGGGCATCAGCCCAGAGCATCGTGGACATGATGGCCGCGTGCATTTTGTCACGTTGGCCAAGAAAGCGGAGATGGACGAATATGCTCTCAAGCGAATCGTTGGTCATAAAATCGATGACCTTACCGAGCGTGTTTACACTAGGCGTACCGTTGAATGGCTCATCAGCGAGCTTGATAAGATTCCCTGATGTTCTAGCACCAATCCAGCACCGGGTCAAAATATTACAATTCGAGCTACGTTTTCTTCCATATATTTCCATTTATAGTTATGCACTTTTCATTCACGATTTTTCTTTTTTAAAATGCAGAAAATTCCAGTCGGTTCGTGCATTTTTGCGTCAAAACGTAAAAAAGAGCCGCCCTCCCGATTCCTCGAGAGAACAGCTCCATGGTATTGGCTTTATAAAAATCAGATAGAAATGGTGTTGCACACGTCGATCAGGACGGGGTCGAGGGTCTTCGTCATTTCGAGCGCCTCATCCACCGGGTAGTCCACCAGCTTCTCGCCCTTCATGCCGACGATACGGTTGTACTTGCCCTGCTCCAGCAGGCACACGGCCTGGTAGCCCATGGCGGATGCGTTCACGCGATCACGCAGCGTGGGAGAGCCGCCGCGCTGGACATGGCCCAGAATGGTGGCACGGGAGTCGATGCCGGTGCGGGCCTGGATCTCGTTTGCGATCTCCTGTGCGTGGCCCACGCCCTCGGCAACGATGATGATGAAGTGACGCTTGCCGGTCTTCTGAGTCTCAGCGATCTTGTCCAGAATGTCATGCTGCATATCGAATTCCTTCTCCGGCAGCAGGACAGCCATAGCACCGGAGGCGATGGCAACGTTCAGGGCAATGTAACCGGCGTTGCGGCCCATGACCTCGACCACACTGCAGCGGTCGTGGCTCT